>Ga0224486_100021_pt1 | contig 93670 bp, 100 predicted proteins | sample TexhydDE_CT_test_FD_172013 | JGI IMG/M metagenome (GOLD analysis project Ga0224486, IMG submission 172013) | Fracking water microbial communities from deep shales in Oklahoma, United States - hydraulically fractured wells DE_CT_test ... | reverse complement strand
TTTTAGGTAAGTCTCTGAGATTGATGTTAAAGTTTGTACTAAATGCCTTAGTGGGTTTTGTGATGCTTTTATTTTTTAATTTTTTTGGTGTTCTATTTGGGGTTTACTTGCCTGTCAATATAATTACTTCATTCATTACAGGAGTTTTTGGAATAGCAGGTATAGTAATTTTGTTGATTCTTAAATATTTATTCCATGTCATATAGGTTCCTTTTTAGGAACTTTTTTGTTTATTATTTTTTGTTTTGGGAATTATATTAGTGAATCTTACAATTGGAGGTATGTTATGGACATAAAGAAAGCTGTGCTTGACAACTTGAAAGGAAAAACAAAAGAGGAAATCAAAGGGTTTATACAGGAGGTTGTTGACAGCAAAGAGGAAAATGCAATACCAGGATTGGGGGTGATTTTTGAGGCGACGTGGGAAAAGTTGAGCAATGAGGAGAAAGACAGTATGATGAATTTGATAATGAGGGGAATATCTTAAAAGCCGAGGTTTAGTCCTCGGCTTTGTAATTATAATAAAAATATTGTCACAAAATATGCTGCTATAAGACCTGCTATTGCAGGTACCATGTTTTTTTTAGCGATTTTTTCGGCTTCTACGTCTATTACTGTAGAAACAGCTACGGTACTCCAAGGTATTATTGTACCACCTCCTGTCCATATTGCGGCTATCTGCCCTATAGAAGCTATAATTGCCGGGTTTAGATTTAAAGTTGAAGAAAAAGTTTTAGCAATAGCACCTATTAAAGGAAGGCCTGAGAATCCAGAACCAGATAAACCAGTCAGAACTCCTAATGAAAATTCTAATAAAGAAACAGTGTACTTATTTAATGGAATGTGCTGAGATAAATACATTCCTAAATCTACAAGATATCCTTTTGCATGAGGACTTATAACTTCCTTTGCCATGCTTGTTTCTCCAAGGAGAAAAAAAGCGCTGATGACTATAATTGGGGAAAAGGTTCTCATTCCAGTTATAAAACCTTCTCTTAAATATTCGCGGGTTTTGTCTAAAAAATTTTTTTGTACTATTGTAGAGGCAATTAAAACTATTATAGATGTTCCTCCTATCAAAGCAGTGGCCGCGTTAGAGTGAATTCTAAATAAGAGCATCAGAATTATATCCAAAATAAAAAGTACTACTGCGATTATTGAAACCACAAAACTACTAAAAGGAGGAGAAGGTTTGTCAATGCTATTAACATCTAAATGATTGTTTTGCTGTTGTATTTTACTTTGCTGCAATGTGCTAAAATAAAGTATAAGAATGCTTACAGTTGAGGCTGTAGCCCAAATAGGTAAGCTTGTCAATATCAATGTATGAATTGGTATACCTGCTGCCCTGGCTGTTATAGAGGGAGCTCCTTGTATGAAAAAGTCTCCCTTAATGCTGCTCCAAAGCCGAAAATTGAAACAATAGCGGCAAGGCTTACTTTGTCAATACCCGACTTTAAAGCGGGGTTGATGAGGACTGTACCGATTAAACCGACTGCAGGTGCAGGCCATATAAAAAATGATAAAAACATCGTTAAAAAACCTATTATCCAAAAAGAAAAAGTAGGAGTTTTTAAATATTTTATAAAAGGTTTTGTTATGATTATATCTGCGCCTATGTCATCTAAAGCTTTTGACATAGATATTATAAGAGATATTATTACTATGATTTGCCACAGCCTTTTTCCTGACACAAAAATTGCAGTGTAGAGTATTTGAACGGCTTTTAAGATATTTCCAGTTGATAGAAATCCAATTAAAAATATTGCTAATATTATGGGTAGAATTATATCTTTTCTCATTAAAAGTAAAATCAATATAATTAAAATCATTATTAGATATGCTATGTGGGATGCAGTCAAGGTAACCATTTCAACACCTCTCAATATTTTTCATAGTTTTATGATAGCTATATTTTGAGTTTTTATACCTTTTATAAAGTGGTATAATTGTTATGAGGTGTTATAATGAACAAGATTGCAATGATTGCTTTATTAACTTTAAATGTATTTTCTTTTGTTTTAATGGGTATTGATAAATATAAAGCGATGCATAAACTTTGGAGAATAAGTGAAAAGACCTTTTTCTTTTTAGCACTATTTGGTGGTTCAATAGGCGTATGGATTGGCATGTGTTTTTTTAGACATAAGACAAGACATAAATTATTTGTATTTGGCATACCGATGATTATTCTTTGTCAAATTGTTTTAGTTGCTGTCATAAAATACTGGTAAAATAGTGCATATAATAAAAACTTTTAAGGGTCTGTGCAAAATGTCAGCATATTATTCACCTACTAGCTTTTGACACACACCTTTTAAGGAAAATTGTTTTTTTATAAGAGTTTATTTGCTATAATATAGTTGAGAAATTAACAAATAGGAGGAATACCGATGAAAGCAATGACTATAAAACCAGGAGTAAGTAAAATTGGCGCAGTACATTGGGAAAGAAGATTATTCGACTCTTTAATACCCCTGCCAGATGGTACGAGTTATAATGCCTATTTGGTAGAAGGAAAGGATAAAATAGCCCTTTTAGATACTGTAGATCCGATGACTTCAGAGATTTTGATGGAACAGTTAAAGGATGTAGAAAAAATTGATTATATAATAGCACATCATGCCGAGCAAGACCATTCAGGATGTATTCCTTTAGTCCTTGAGAAATATAAAGAGGCTAAGGTGATATGTACCCCTAAAGCAAAAACTTATTTGATGGATTTACTTTTAATACCTGAAGACAAATTTATTACTGTAGAAGACGGTGAAACTTTAGATTTAGGAGGAAAGACGTTAAAATTCATACATGCCCCGTGGGTACATTGGCCAGAAACAATGTTTACTTACCTTGTAGAAGATAAAATCCTTTTTACGTGTGACTTTTTAGGTTCCCATCTTGCAACTTCTGAACTTTATGCAACAGATGAGTGCAAAGTGTATGAGGCAGCAAAAAGATACTATGCAGAAATAATGATGCCTTTTAGAAACTTTATAGAAAAGGACTTAGAAAAAATAAAAGATTTGGATATAGATATAATTGCTCCTAGTCATGGTCCTGTGTACAATAACCCTAAATTTATCTTAGATGCTTATAATGAATGGGTTTATGCAAAACCTAAAAATATAGTCGTAATACCTTATTCTACCATGCACGGCAGTGTGAAAAAAATGGTGGAATACCTACAGACTGTTCTTGTGGCAAAGGGCGTCATTGTAAAGCCTTTTGATTTGTCTGTTACAGATATAGGTGAATTGGCTATGGCATTAGTGGATGCTGCTACAATAGTTATAGGTACTCCAACAGTACTTACAGGTGCTCATCCAATGGTGGTTTATGCTACTTATTTGGCCAATGCTTTAAAGCCGGAGACAAAGTTTGTTTCAATTATAGGCTCTTATAATTGGGGTAGCAGGGCACAAGATCAGCTTTCTCAAATGATTACCAATTTAAAAGTAGAGGTTATTTCACCAGTTTTCATAAAAGGATTCCCAAAAGAAGAAGACTTTAAGGCTCTTGATAAGTTAGCTGAAGAAATAGTGAAAAAACATGAAGAGGCTGGAATTTTATAATTTAAAAGCACTCGTGATTAGTGCGAGTGCTTTTTTATGTCTTCTATCAAATTTTTTACATTTTCTTTGATTATATCTCTTATTTCACGAAATTTATTTAAAACTTCTTCTTCTGTGCCTGTTGCTCTTGCAGGGTCTTCTAAGTCCCAATGGAGGCTTTTTATTGAAGGAGGCAAAGCAGGACATTTATCTCTTGCATCACCACATAAAGTTATCACATAATCTGCTTTAAAAAGGATATTTTCATCCAATAAATCGGAAGTTTGATTGCTTATGTCAATTCCTATTTCCTTCATAACTTGTACAGCTTTTGGGTTTAAACCGTGAGCTTCTACACCACCACTATATACTTCAAAATCATCTTTTCCATAATATTTGCCAAAACCTTCTGCCATTTGACTTCTACAGGAATTGCCAGTGCATATAAAATATAAAATTTTTTTATTTTTTGACACGTAACATCCCCCTTTTTTGTTTATTCACAAATTATTATAGATGATTGTAGATTATAAAACAATCCGCTTTTTGTTAAGAATATGTTAAATTCTTTTGAGTAAAATAAAGTAGAGGTGATGTTTAATGTTGAATTATCCATACGGGCAAAATTCCATAGCGCCTGGTATAATTGTTACACCAGACAATGGAAATGCAAATTTAAAAGTACCGACAGATACATTTAGTATATATGTAAATGGGGAATATGTGGGAGAAAAAATCCTTATTGCACAAGGAGATTTAGGGGAAAACTCTGTAAAAGAGTACCTTATGAATCAAGGTTTTACGGATTTTAGCTATACAACTGATGGGAAAAATATTTATATAGACACATATGAAGAAAATGCTAAAAATATGATAAATTATTTAAAAGTGTATTTAAGAATAAGGTAAAAGGGACTAAAATGGGTCCCTTTTTAAATTTTGTTATATTGCAGATAAAAACAAGGAAAAATAATAGTGTAAAGGTATTAAGCAGGGTTTTTCCCTGCTTTTTAAATGAAAGCATGTGAATTTCGTCATTTAAAATTTTAAAATGTGTGATATAATTATATAACACCCTCAAGTAAAAAATATCACATAACAATAATTATTATTAAGGAGGATTTATATGAAGGTAGGTTTAATTGGATTAGGACGAATGGGATTTAATCTTGCTTTAAATATGAGAGACCATGGGCATGAGGTAGTGGTATATAACAGGTCACCTGAGAAAATAAAAGAGGCTGAAAAGGAAGGAATAAAAGGAGCTTATACAATTGAAGATTTAGTAAAAAACCTTGAAAGAAGAAGAATAATATGGCTTATGGTACCTGCAGGAGACCCTGTTGACGAAATGATAGAAAAATTAGTTCCCTTGCTTGAAGAACATGACATCATAATAGACGGCGGCAATTCCTACTATAAAGATACTTTAAGAAGGTATGAGATGCTTAAAGAAAAAGGAATTGATTTTGTAGATGTGGGCACAAGTGGAGGAATTGAAGGAGCAAGACATGGGGCTTGCACCATGATAGGAGCAGAAGATGAGGTCTTTAAATATATTGAACCTCTAATTAGGGATATAAGTGCGGAAAACGGTTATTTACATACAGGAAAAAACGGTTCAGGACATTTTGCAAAAATGGTTCATAACGGCATAGAATACGGAATGATGCAGGCTATAGGAGAAGGGTTTGAGGTTTTAGAGAAAAGTCAGTTTGATTTTGATTTAAAAGAAGTGGCCAGAGTTTGGAGTCATGGGTCAGTGATTCGCGGATGGCTTATGGAGCTTATGGAAAAAGCTTTTGAAAAAGACCCTAAATTGTCTGGGATAAAAGGAGTAATGCACTCTTCTGGAGAAGGACTCTGGACGGTAGAAGAAGCTTTAAACCTCAAAGTGCCAGTGCCTGTAATTGCACAGTCTTTATTTATGAGATATCGTTCAGAGCAAGAAGATACATTTGCAGGAAAGGTTGTAGCTGCTTTGAGAAATGAGTTTGGAGGACATGCGGTGGAAACGAATTAATAGAGGTGGTTTTATGGTTAAAAATAATATATCTAATATAATGGTTATATTTGGCGGGACAGGGGATTTAACTCACAGAAAACTTATGCCTGCTTTGTACAATTTGAAATACCAAAAAATTCTTCCTGAAAATTTTGCTGTTGTATCCATAGGAAGAAGAGATAAAACAGAGGAACAATATAGGAAGGAAGTATTAGAGTCTGTTAAAAATTATTCGAGATTTGACATTGATGAAAAAGTTTGGCAAGATTTAAGTGAAAGGATATATTATAAGAGATTTGACTTTGTATATGATAATGGCTATATGGAATTAAGTTCTTTTTTAAAAGAACTTGATGAAAATTACAATACAAAGGGCAATAGGGTATACTATCTTGCAGTAGCTCCAGAATATTTCGGTATAATTGTTGAAAAACTCTATAGGCATGGTATGGTAAATAATGAGACTTCCTGGCAAAGGGTGGTCATAGAAAAACCTTTTGGAGAAGATTTGGAATCGGCACGGAAATTAAATAAAATGATAACTGATGTTTTCACGGAAAGGAATACCTACAGGATAGACCATTATCTGGGAAAAGAGATGCTTCAGAACATAATGGTAATTAGATTTGCTAATGTATTTTTTGAACCTGTGTGGAACAGAAGGTATATTGATAATGTTCAGATTTCTTCAAATGAAATAGTTGGAATAGAAAATCGCGGTGGGTATTATGAAAAAGCCGGGGCGTTACGGGATATGGTACAAAATCACATGATGCAACTTCTAACTTTAACGGCAATGGAACCGCCTGTAAATCTCGATACAGAATCTATAAGAGATGAGAAGGTAAAAGTTCTGAAGTCTTTGGAGATATTTACTCCAGAGGCTGTTGAGAAAAATGTTGTGAGAGGGCAGTATGCAGGATATAGACAAGAAGACAAAGTTTCCCCTACTTCTAATACAGAGACATTTGTAGCTTTGAAAGTGCATGTGGAAAATTTTCGCTGGGCAGGAGTACCTTTCTACATTCGCACGGGCAAAAGAATGCCGGAAAAGTCTACACAAATTGTAATACAGTTCAAACCGTTGCCAGGAATCTTGTATTTTAAAGAATATAAAAATTTATTGCCAAATTTATTAGTTATAAAAATTCAACCTGAGGAAGGTGTAAAGCTTCAATTTAATGCAAAAGTTCCTGGGGCAGGAGATATCACCATACAACCTGTAGATATGGATTTTTGTCAAAATTGCCAGATTTCAAATAATTCTCCAGAAGCTTATGAAAGACTTCTTTACGATGTCATGAGAGGAGATTCTACTTTATTTACGCGATGGGATGAGGTAGAATATTCTTGGAAGTTTGTAGATGCTATTGCTGAAGCATGGAAAGACAAAACGCCTGACTTTCCTAATTATCAGCCAGGGACCTGGGGACCTAAAGAAGCAAATGAGCTGTTACTAAGGGACAATAGAATGTGGTGGAATGTATAAAAGAAGGGGGTAAATTAAATGAAAATATACGATATTTCAATGGAAATTCACGAAAATATGACTGTTTACAAAAATAAAGAAGAGAAAAGGCCTAAACATACTATTACTGTTGATAGTGGCGATGTGAGAGAGTCCTGTATTAGCATGGACATGCATACAGGAGCGCATATTGATGCTCCTCTACACATGATTAGGGGAGGAGATACAGTAGAAAATATAGACCTCAATAAGGTTATAACTAAATGTAAAGTATTTGACTTTACAAATATATCTGATAAAATAACATCGGAAGACCTTGCAAGTAAAGACATTCAAAAAGGAGATTTTATAATATTTAAAACAAGAAATTCTTTTAGAGAGGATTTCGATTTTGAATTTGTCTATTTAGATAAAAGCGGTGCCCAGTTTTTAAAAGAAAAAGGTGTAATTGGTGTAGGTATTGATGCATTAGGAATTGAGAGAAATCAGCCGGAGCATGAAACTCACAAGATTCTTTTAGGAGCAGGTATAGTTATTCTTGAGGGACTACGGTTAAAAGATGTAGAAGAAGGAGAATATTTCTTATATGCTGCGCCTTTAAAAATTAGAGGTGCCGAAGCCTCCCCTACAAGAGCTGTTTTGATAAAGGAAGAGTAAAAAATCATGAAGTTAAAATGGTCTAAGGGCAAAAATTTTGTTTTTGGAAAAATCTCATATGATGAAGAGAATACAGATGAATATATAGAGCTTTTATTTGAAAAATTCGGCAAAGAATTTTTTGAAGAAGTATATTTAGAGTATCAAAAAGGTACGACTATTGACGTAGCTTTTAAAGAAGTGCTAATCAAGCATAATAAGCTAAAACCCTTAAATATAAAAAAATTGAAAATAAAAAAGCAATAAGTCAGATTTACTGGCTTATTGCTCTATTGCATTTTTATAGGGCGAAGGGTACAATATAGTTAAGAAAACTTTTACGTAAGGAGATTTTGTATGAGAGAATACAGTGTATTTGATATTATGGGGCCTGTGATGATTGGGCCCAGCAGTTCTCATACAGCAGGGGCCGCAAGGCTTGCGAAAATTGCTCGAAAAATTGTAGACGAGGATATATCAGAAGTGGAATTTGTATTGTATGAATCTTTTGCCCGTACATATAGGGGACATGGTACGGATAAGGCTCTTGTGGCAGGGATATTAGGCTTTGACCCAGATGATGAGAAACTGCCTCATTCTTTTGAAATAGCAAGACAGCAAGGGATAAAGTTTAAATTTACTGAAAGTGACGAAGAATCACCACATCCCAATACTGTAAAAATGATAATAACAGGTAAAAGTGGACATAAAAACAGCATTTTAGGATGTTCTATTGGTGGAGGAAATGTGCTTTTAAAAGAGATAAATGGCATAGAGGTAGAGTTTACTGGTGAATATGAAACATTGATTACAAATCACATAGATAGACCAGGAATAGTAGCAAATGTCACTAAAATTTTTGCAGATTATAAAATAAATATAGCTTTTATGAGAGTGTACAGGCATTCAAAAGGTGATAAAGCTATTATGGTCATAGAATCAGACCAAAAAATACCTGATGCTGCAAAAGAAACGATAAAAAACATTGATGGAATTTTAAATGCCATAATAATAAATCCTATGTAATGGAGGTATAAAATGTATCAATTTAATCATGGTTATGAACTATTAGAACTTACAAAAAAATTTAACTTACCAATATCGCAAATTGTGGTGCTAGCGGAGCAAGAAAAGACAGGAGAAGGCCTTGATACAATTTTTCAAAAGATGAGAAATAACCTCAAAGTAATGAAAGAAGCTATTAATAAAGGTTTAAATGAAGATTTAAAATCGGTAAGTGGTTTATCAGGTGGAGATGCAAAAAAACTATATGAAAGAATAATCATTGGCAATACTCTTTCTTGTGAAACAATGGCAAAAGCTGCTGCTTCTGCTCTTGCAGTGACAGAAGTAAATGCTTCTATGGGTAAAATTGTTGCTGCTCCTACTGCAGGTTCCAGTGGAGTTATTCCGGGAGCTCTTATTACAGTGGCGAGAAAATTTGGCAAAAGTGATGATGATATGACAAGAGCTCTTTTCACTGCTACCGGCATAGGTATTATAATAGCTAAAAATGCTACTTTATCTGGAGCTGAGGGGGGATGTCAAGCAGAAGTAGGTTCTGCTTCAGCGATGGCTGCAGCAGCTTTAGTAGAACTTATGGGGGGAACACCAGAACAGTGTTTGACGGCAGCTTCTTTTGCTATAATGAATTTGCTAGGGCTTGTATGCGACCCAGTTGCAGGGTTGGTAGAAATCCCTTGTGAAAAGAGAAATGCCCTTGGGGCGCTTAATGCTATGATATGCGCTGATTTTGCAATAGCAGGAATGGACAGTGTCATACCCTTTGACGAAGTGGTAGAAGCTTTGTATAAAGTAGGAAAAGCCATACCTTACGCTTTAAGGGAAACTGCAGAAGGGGGACTTGCAAAGACTCCTACAGGGATAAGGCTTAAAAAAGAGATATTTGAAAAAGTTGAACGGGGGGATTAAAGTGGAGGTTTTAAAAGATAGAAGCGAAATTGAAGATAAGTATAAATGGCGACTTGAGGATATATATGAAAATGAGAATTTGTGGGAAGAAGACTATAACAAGACAAAAGAGCTTTTAAAAGAAATTGTAAAGTTTAAAGGCAAAATTAACACTTCAAGAAATTTATTAGAGGTACTAAAACTTAATGACCAAATTGGGATGACAGCCAGCAAAATTTTTGCCTATGCCCGTATGAGAAGAGACGAAGATAATACTAATCCCAAATATCAAGCTTTGACTGACAAGGCCATGAGACTCAATGTTGAAGTTATGAGTGCTACTTCTTTTATAGCTCCAGAGATTTTATCCATTGATACACAAAAATTAATGGAAATGATAGAAGGATTAGAAGAATTAAAGATTTATAAGCAATATCTTGAAGATTTAATTAGGTTTAAACCTCATGTACTTTCATCGGAAGAAGAAAAAATATTAGCAGAAGCAGAAACATTGGCAGAATCTGTTTCAAATGTATATACTATGTTGAATAATGCTGACATGAGATTCTCCACTATTAAAGATGAAGAAGGCAAAGAAGTAGAATTAACTCATGGCAATTTTGTACGCTTCATGCAGAGTAAAGACAGAAACGTCAGAAAAGCCGCATTTAACGCCATGTATGACACATACAAAAAATTTATAAATACTTTTGCTTCTACAATGGCAGGAAATGTAAAGAAAGATATTTTCTACGCGAAGACACGGAAATATAATTCTTCATTGGAAGCCTCACTATTTGAAGATAATGTAAGTGTAGAAGTTTACAACAATCTTATAGAGACAGTACATAGTAGACTTGATGTATTACATAGATATGTGAGGCTTAAAAAGAAACTTTTAGGTTTAGACGAACTTCACATGTATGACTTGTATGTACCTTTGATACAGGAATATGATAAGAAATTTACGTATGAAGAGGCAATAGAGCTGGTACTCGAAGGGCTAAAGCCGCTGGGAGATGAGTACATAAATTTACTCAAACAAGGGTTTAATTCCCGTTGGGTAGATGTTTATGAAAACCGAGGAAAAACTTCCGGAGCTTATTCATGGGGAACTTATGGCACTCACCCTTATGTACTTTTAAACTATCATGGCAAATTAAATGATGTATTTACAATTGCCCATGAAATGGGACATTCTTTGCATACCTATTACTCAAATGCGACACAGCCCTATGTGTATGCAGGTTATAAGATTTTTGTGGCAGAAGTAGCTTCTACCTGCAATGAAGCTATACTTATGAATTATCTTTTGAAAAATTCTAAAGATGAAAAAGAAAAACTTTATCTTTTGAACCACTTCTTTGAGGAATTTAGAGGAACAGTCTATAGGCAAGTTATGTTTGCTGAGTTTGAAAAACTCATACACGAAATGGCAGAAAGAGGAGAACCTCTTACAGCGGAAGTGTTAAACAAAAAATATTATGAATTAAATAAGCTCTACTATGGAGATGACATAGTAGTAGATGAAGGAATAAGCTATGAGTGGGCGAGAATCCCACATTTTTATAGAAATTTCTATGTCTATAAATATGCTACTGGATTTTCTGCGGCAATAGCTATTTCTCAGATGATATTAAATGAGGGGGGAAAAGCTGTAGAAAGGTATAAGGAGTTTTTAAAGAGCGGAAGTTCTGATTATCCCTTAAACCTTTTAAAGAAGGCAGGAGTAGATTTAACTACTCCAAAACCAGTAAACGAAGCTTTGGATGTTTTTGAAAAATTGCTTGAAGAGTTTGAAAAAATGCTATAATGAATCAAGAGGGCAGTAAAAGAGACTGTCCTTTTTTGTTTTTTAATAATCAGTAGAACCAGAATTTGAAGACATGTACCTCTTTTATTTTGATAAAGAGCCAGAAGAAGTTTAAGCTGAAATATTGTTTTACTCATTTTGCTTAACTTTTTCTTTTTAATGATGTATAATATTAAAATAAAAAAGTGTGAGGTGTGAACTTTGGATTTTATAACAATTGATTTAAAAGAAAGGTCTTATCCTATTTATTTTGCCTATGATTCTTTTGATAAATTAGGAGAAATAGTAAAGAAACATGTAAGAAGTAGTAAAACATTTATAATAACTGATTTTAATGTTTATCCTTTGTATTTTGAAAAACTCAATGAAAGTCTTAAAAAAAGTCGTTTTGATGTGTCATATGAAGTTATTCCTGCAGGGGAAACAAGTAAAACAATGGAAATGGCACAAAGACTTCTTGAAAAAGCTTATGATAGTGGACTTTTAAGAGACAGTTCAGTTATAGCTCTTGGAGGAGGCGTTGTAGGAGACATAGCGGGATTTGTCGCAGCAACTTACATGAGGGGAATAGACTTTGTGCAAATTCCCACAACCTTATTGGCTCAGGTTGATAGTAGTGTTGGTGGCAAAGTAGCAGTTAATCTAAAAAAAGGTAAAAACATAGTTGGCGCATTTCATCAGCCTAAAATGGTATATATAGACGCTGCTGTTTTAAACACGTTAGATAAAAGAGAGATACTTGGAGGATTAGCTGAGATAATCAAATATGGAATTATATGGGATTTTGATTTATTTGAATACATCGAAAATAACCTGCATGAAATTTTAGATTTAAAAGAAGACAAATTAAAACATATAGTCAAAAAATCTTGTGAAATAAAAGGGAAAATCGTATCCCTTGATGAAAAAGAGGAAAACCTACGTTCAATATTAAATTTTGGCCATACCATAGGGCATGCCATTGAAGCTTTAACAGGTTATGAGTGGTATATTCATGGAGAAGCAGTCGCTATAGGGATGGTATACGCTTGTAAACTTGCTCTAAATTTAGGATATATTGATGAAAAATATTTTGAAAGGATTTTTTCTTTAATACAAAGGACAGGATTACCCACAGATTATGAGGATTTGCATAAAGAAGACATTATAAAAGCTATAAAACTTGACAAAAAAAATAGAAGCAGCAAAATAAATTTTGTTCTTCCTTGTGGTTTTGGAAAAGTTGAAGTCATAAGTGTTAGAGAAGAAGAAATTTTAAAGGTTTTAAAATAAGCGGGTAACCGCTTTTTTCTTTATCTTTTTTAGACTTTATGAAAAATTTACTTGACTTTACTTATGCAAAGTATTAAAATATCACCAATATTATAAATTGCAAGGGGGTGTTGGATGAAAGTTGGCTATTTGGGTCCTAAAGGAACATTTTCTGAAGAAGCTGTTATAAAATACACGCAAGGTGTTGAAAATTGTGAAGTTGTAGAGTTTAACACCATTCCGGAGGTAATAAATTGCATAAGCAATGGCTTGTGCGAAGAGGCAGTAATTCCTATTGAAAACTCTATTGAAGGTTCTGTAAATGTTGCTGTAGATATGCTGATAAACGACGCAAATGGGATAATGATAAAAGGAGAGGTAATAATACCTATTTCCCATTGCTTGATTTCGGATGCTCCAGTTGAATTTAAAGATGTACATTGTATACTTTCTCATCAGCAGGCAATTGCTCAGTGCAGGGAATATATATCTAAAAAATTTCCCAATGCGGAAGTAAAAGCTACAGACAGTACTGCCCAAGCAGTCTTAGGTGTCAAATCTAAACCCGGAGTAGTGGCGATAGGTCCTGAAAGAGCAGCTGTTATTTACGGCATGAGAATAATTGATAGAAACATACAAGATGTAAAAGAAAATTATACAAGGTTTTTGGTCCTTTCTCAAAAGGACGGGGTTGTCACAGGGAAAGACAAGACATCAATAGTCTTTTCTGTCCCAAATGTTCCAGGCAGTTTATATAACGCTTTAGGGGTTTTGGCCAACAAAAAAATTAATATGACAAAAATAGAATCTCGACCTTCAAGGAAAAAACTTGGGGAATATGTTTTTTGGGTGGACATTGAGGGGCATAGAGAAGATGAAATAGTAAAGAGTGCCTTAGAGGAGTTAAAAGGTAGAACGGATTTTTTAAAAGTATTAGGTTCATATCCTAAATTTAAGTAGAACGGTAGAATGGAGGAATTGAAAATGGTAATTGTTATGAATATTGATGCCACTGATAAGCAAATCTCTGATATTACAAATCTTTTAACATCTCTTGGTTTAGGTTACCACATTTCAAAAGGTGAAGAAAAAATAGTCATAGGTGTTATAGGTGATAAGAAAAAATTAGAAGGTAAGGCTGTAGAAATGATGGAGGGAGTAGAAAAAGTCATTCCTATTGTGGAGCCTTACAAACTTGCTAGTAAGATATTTAAACCAGAGCCAACTGTGGTAAAAGTAGAAGACATCGAAATTGGTGGAAGCAACATAGTTATAATGGCGGGCCCTTGTGCGGTAGAAAGCAGAGAACAACTTTTTGAAAGTGCTATGGCGGTTAAAAAAGCGGGAGCTCAATTTTTAAGAGGAGGGGCATTTAAACCGAGAACATCTCCTTATTCTTTCCAAGGTCTTGAAGAAGAGGGTTTAAAGATGCTTAAGGAAGCAAAAGAACTCATTGGACTTAAGATTGTGACAGAGGTCATGGATGTACATTCAGTTGAACTAGTGGCACAATACGCGGATGTTCTACAGATAGGTGCGAGAAATATGCAGAATTTCCCATTGCTTAAAGCAGTGGGTAGAATTAACAAGCCTGTTTTATTGAAGAGGGGACTTGCTGCAACATTAGAAGAGTGGTTAAGTGCTGCTGAGTATATTTTAAGTGAAGGCAACAAAGACGTTATCCTCTGTGAAAGAGGAATAAGGACTTTTGAAACTTATACGCGAAATACTTTAGATTTAAGTGCAGTTCCAGCTATAAAAAAATTGAGTCATTTGCCTATAGTTGTTGACCCCAGTCACGGCACTGGGAAATGGCACCTTGTAGCTCCTATGGCTAAAGCCGCTATAGCAGCAGGAGCTGATGGACTCATTATTGAGGTACATCCAGACCCCAAAAATGCCTTATCCGATGGGGCTCAATCCCTTACTCCTGAAAATTTTGAGACTTTGTGTGAGGACATAAAGGTTATCGCTAAAGCAGTAGGGCGTGATTTTGTATGATAAAAAATGCGGTTATTGTAGGATTGGGTCTTATAGGGGGATCAATGGCAAAAGCATTAAAAAAATACACAGATATAGACATTATTGGTGTTGATATAAATAGAGACAGTTTACAAAAATCATTAGAAGAAGGAGTAATTTCTTACGGCATGACAGACCTTGATTTTCAAGTAGATGCTGATGTAGTTTTTATATGCACGCCTGTTGGAAAAGTTGCTGAAAAGGCTAAAAATATACTTCCTTATTTAAAAAAAGGTTGTATTGTAACTGACGTTGGAAGTACAAAAAAAATTATAATGGAAGAAGTGCAAAAATTTTTACCCGATGAAATTTTTTTCATCGGGGGCCATCCTATGGCTGGCACAGAGAAGGCAGGTTATGATAACGCTGATGCAGATTTATTTGTCAACTCTAATTATTTGTTGACACCTTTTGATACTACAAATGATGAGGTTTTGGATCTGTTTATAAAAGAAGTAATAATAAAAATAGGTGCAAAACCGGTAATAATGGATTATAATAAACACGATGCCATTGTCGGAATAATAAGTCATGTACCTCATATTCTTTCTGCTACCCTTACGAATTTTGCTCATGATAAATGCAGTGAAGCATTTAAATACGCAGCTGGTGGGTTTAAAGATACTACGCGAATTGCCTTGTCTCAGACTGAAATATGGAAAGACATAATTTGTACAAACAAAGAAGTTATTTTGGAGTTACTAAAAAATTACAGGGAAGTCCTAAGTGACTTTATTTGTTATTTAGAAAATGACGATATTGACACCATACAAAAGTTTCTTGAAGATGCAAGAAAATATCGAAACACTATAACTTGAGGTGTTGTTATGGATATTGAAGTTAAAAAGAAAAGATTTTTAAAAGGTATTATCTCAGTCCCTGGAGACAAGTCAATATCCCATAGAGCTGTAATGATTGGGTCAATTGCAGAAGGGATTACAGAAATTGAAAATTTTCTTTTAGGAGAAGATTGTATATCTACTATTAATTGTATGAAGAATTTAGGAGTTGACATTGAATTAAAAGGGACAAATGTTAAAGTTCATGGAAAAGGGCTTTATTTAAATAAAAGCGAAAAAATCCTTGATGTAGGAAATTCGGGTACTACCATTCGGCTTTTGATGGGTATTCTCGCTGGTCAAAAGTTTGAGACAACGCTTACAGGTGATGATTCTATAAAGAGACGCCCTATGGGAAGAGTGATAACTCCTCTTAGTATGATGGGAGCGAAAATAGAAGCAAGAGAAGGAAATTTTGCACCTCTTACGGTTTTTGGAAACAAACTTAAAGGCATATATTACAAAATGCCAATTGCCAGTGCACAGGTTAAGTCCAGCATAATGTTGGCAAGCCTTTACGCTGATGATAAAACGACTATTGAAGAGCCTTACCCTTCAAGAAATCACACGGAACTCATGTTTAGTTCTTTTGGTGCTAAAGTGGATGTAAATGGCACAAAAATAACTTGTTACCCTGGCTACAAATTACAAGGGCAGAGAGTTATTGTACCAGGGGATATATCGTCAGCAGCATATTTTATTGTTGCTGCAACTCTCGTTCCAAATTCGGAGGTTACTATAAAAAATGTAAATGTAAATCTTACAAGGACTGGTATTATCGATGTGATAAAAGAGATGGGAGGAGACATTGTCTTAACAAATGAAAGAACTATAAACAATGAAAAAGTAGCGGATATAACAGTTAAGACTTCAAGGCTAAAAGGAATTGAAATTGGAGGAAGTCTTATTCCAAGGCTTATTGATGAAATTCCAGTAATAGCAGTTGCAGCAGTCTTCGCAGAAGGGAAAACAGTGATAAAAGATGCCGAGGAGTTAAAAGTAAAAGAAAGCAATAGAATAAATACAATCACTTCAGAATTAAAGAAAATGGGAGCAAAAATTTTTGAAACAGAAGATGGGATGATTATAGAAGGGACGGGTTTTTTAAGAGGAAATACAGTGGAAAGTTACAACGACCACAGGATTGCCATGTCTTTATGGGTTGCTGGACTTATGGCAGAAGGAGAAACTAAGATAAAAAATGCTGAATGTGTAAATATTTCGTATCCGGATTTTTATAAAACCTTTGATATGCTTTAATATCATTGGTGATGAATAATCAAAAAATGTAAGTTTTACAAAAAAAAGCAGAAGGATGTTATTTTTTTGTCAAACTTTACTCTTGAAATCCTATATATTGTGTGTTATTATAATAATACAACAATATATAGAGGTGATTAAAATGAAAAACCAAGTGGCAGAGGATAAAAAACAGCTAAAAGAAAATAAAGCTGATCAAAATAATGTAAATGTGTTTACATGTCCGGATTGCGGTGCTAAATTGGTTCATGAGGGAGGTTGTGTTTTCTGTCCTTTCTGTGGCTATAGTGAGTGCCAGTAAGTACCTATCTTTCCACCAGTTTAATATGGACACAAATTAGATATCCGGTTATAATTTAGTTAAAAATATGCCGAATCCCCGATAAGGGGTACGGGGGAACTAAATTGGGGTGAATCCACTTTTGTGGTAGGGTGTCCCTAACCCGAACCCGTCAACTAACCTCGGAGGCAAAAGGGGGAACAACATGTTTAATATTCGCATCAAGGTCAAACCTCTCATCGCATCAGTTATAGGCGGATTGTTTATTTTCCAATCAATATTTGCCGCAACTTACACAGTTAAACCCGGCGATACCTTATGGGGTATAAGCCAAAAATATGGAACTACCTATACTAAGTTGATGTCTTTAAACGGCCTTCAAAGTACCGTAATATACCCAGGACAAGTTTTACAAGTGCCGGGAAGTGATAACACATATGTTGTCCAAAAAGGTGACAGCTTGTACTTAATTGCTTTAAAATACGGTATTACTGTTGATATGCTCAAATCTGCAAACGGATACAAAAGCGACATAATATATCCTGGACAAGTCTTTATTATACCCCGGGATACTTCTTCTAATAGGACATATCAGGATGTCAGCAGAGGTTCTATTGAAAGGGGTGTAATACCATATACAAAAGAGGAATTTGACCTCCTTGCGCGACTTATTACCGCGGAAGCAGATGGTGAACCTTATAAGGCAAAAGTAGCGGTTGCAGCTGTAGTAATAAACAGGGTTAAAAGTAGCATTTTCCCTAATACTATAAAAGACGTAATATACCATGTTGATGATTATGGCAATTACCAATTTACACCTGTACTAAATGGCTGGATAAACAGACCTGCCTCAGCTGATGCTATAAGTGCAGCAAGAGATGCGTTAAGTGGTGTTGACCCAACAAACGGAGCCTTGTATTATTTTGACCAGAGTTCTACTAATGCGTGGTTGTGGTCACTTCCTATAGCGGCAAGAATAGGTAATATGGTTTTCTGTTACGGCAGGTAAAATTTCCGATGAGAAGGTCAAAAACGGGTACAACTTAAGTACCCGTTTTTGACTTAGAAAAACAATTTATACAAAGTAGAAAGACCAAAGGCGATGAATATGAAAGAAGATAGATATTTTAAATATTTTGAAGGGATTCTTTTATTAAAATAAATGCCCACAATTATCCCTAATACATCTGCTAAAAATATTCCCAGAGTAGTACCTATTAATATGTACAGAGGACTGTTATATGATGCAGTCAAAGCTATAGCAGCCAATTGCGTTTTGTCTCCAAATTCTGATAGTACATATGTACTTATAATAGTTGCAACAGGACCGTATTTTGAATTTTTTATTTTTTCCTGTTTTGTTTCTTCCTCTATTAAAGTTGAAATTCCAAAAAACAAAAATAATAAAGCAGCTAAAAGTTTTATATAAAAAATGGGAATGTATTCGGTGATATACGAACCAAATATCACAGCCATGCCATTGTTTATTAAGGCAGCGATAAATATACTTATAAGAACAGTCCTTACTTTAAAAAGAGTAGCAAAAGCCATTGACATGAGCTGTGACTTATCTCCCATCTCAGAAGTAAAGATAAGGACAAATGATGTGACAAGTGCCTCCATTTTATTGCCTCCCCAACTATATATATTTGCTCTATAAATAAATTAGGACCTTTACATAATATGTAAAACATATTATGTAAAGGTCTCGTTCTTTAAGGTAAAGCCAGGGTTTCCCGATATGTTGACTTTACCGCATATAAGCTATGCGAACTACTCCCCTTTACTCAATATATTGTAAAAAATTTATCATAAAATGTCAACTTATTTGATTGTAACATGTCTGTCAAAATTTTGAAGGTTGCTGAGTTTTTGCATAGTTATATTTTTAGACTAAAATTTTACACACATTATTGTAACCTTTTTAAAAAAGTGCTATTTTAAAATTGTGAGATATTTAGGAGGCGATTGTATGTACTTAGTAAACTATACTTCTGATGACTTAGAATGCTATTATTTCTAATGGAGCAATAATAAAGGGAGAATGCTATATTAGGAATTATTGTAATATCAATATAAAAACTATTTCAAGAAGATAAACTAAACCTTTATCAGGATATCCTAAAAAAATAATGTTTTCCTCTTTTACTCCTAAGTATTTTAAGGTAGAGAGAGTTTCTTTTTGTCTATCGTATCCAAGACGCAAAAAATCATGAGGGGTTGGAAAAGGAATGTCATAATTTTCAATAACTGCCCTTTTAAAGGAATCTCCATTAGTTATTATTACGACTTTTACTTCACCACCATATCTCATAGTGTCTTGAATAAGGCCAGCTGAAGCCAATGTTTCATCATCAGGGTGAGGTGCAAAGACTAATACTCTTTGATAAATTTGAGGAGTTGGATAAAGTTTTTTAACAGGAGTTTTGCACAAAGGCTATAAAAGTATTAAAGTAATTATTGCAATGTATTTCATTTTTTTATTCATTATAAGGCACCTTCCTTGTATATTTGTAGTCTCAAAATTTATTATTTACATTTTTCAAATTATTATGGTATAATAATTACAGGAAAATGTTCGGATATCGAACTAATTTTTTTAGATAATTAGTTCAGATAATGAACTAATGGAGGCGAGATATTGAAAGACTATACTAAAGGCACTTCAGGGTTAATTAAAAATATCAATAAAGCCAATGTTTTAGATGTTATTAAAAAGATGCAACCCATATCGAGAATAGAGGTTTCTAAAGTTTTAAAAATGAGCAAATCTACTATTTCTGCCATTGTAGATGAGTTGATTGAAGAAGGTTTGGTAATAGAAAATGGTTACGGAGAAAAAGGTACAGTAGGGAGAAAGCCTATACAGCTTTCTTTTAATCCTGATGCTAGATTTGTTATAGGGATAAGCGTTGAATCTACAAATTCGATAGGAATTCTGACTAATTTAGAGGGGAAAATTTTAAAAAAGATAAAATGGGAAACTGGCATTAAAGAACAGGCTTTTAATGGAATTGTGAAAGGGATAAAAGAACTTGCTGAGGAAGATAAAAATATAATAGGAATTGGTATTGGTCTTCCAGGAATCACAGATATACAAAAAGGAATTGTTGATGCACCAGGATTGAAATGGAGTAATTTTGATTTAAAGAAAAGGTTGAGTGAAATTTTTAATTATAACATCTACGTGGACAACAGTGTAAATTATGCTGCACTGGGCGAGAGATGGATTGGTTGTTGCCGTGAAATAGAGAATTTTGTGCTTATAAACATAGGAAATGGTATAGGCTCGGGAATATATGTAAATGGTACTTTATTACGAGGCAATAGTTACGCTGCAGGGGAAGTAGGGTACATGGCCATAGGAGAGGATGCTTTTGAAAGAGTTTATTCTTACGAGGATTATGGTTATTTTGAAAGAAAGGCTTCTTTGTCTGCTTTAGTTGAATCAGTTTCTAAAAGTTTGCCTTATGTAAAAACTATGGAGGGTGTAGTAAAAGAATATAAAAAACAAAATCCTGCTTGTGTACAAGCTGTATCTCAATTTATTAAAAATTTAAGCATGGGTATTGCCAATATTGTAAGTATCTTAAACCCAGAAGTGATAATAATTGGAGGAGACATTTTAAACTATGAAATTGATATACGCCAGGAGCTAAAGGAGAAAGTGAAAAGGATTGTGCCTTTTGATTTTGACATTAAAGTAGCTCAACTTGGTGAAGATGCTTCTGCTATTGGGGCGGTAGCCGATGTGCTTTTAAATACAAATAATTTAATTTTACTATAAGGAGGCCATAAGATGAAAGTAATTATAACTGTAAATTATGAGGAAATGAGTAAAAAGGCAGCAGAAATTGTGAAAAAGCAAATCAAAGAAAAACCTAATACGGTTTTAGGGCTTGCTACAGGTTCTACGCCTCTGGGGATGTATAAACATTTAATTGAGATGTATAAAAGAGGGGAAATAGATTTTTCTAATGTCATTACTTTTAATTTAGACGAATACATTGGTTTATCTCCAGACCATCCTCAAAGCTATCATTATTTTATGTTCCACAATTTTTTCAATCATATTAACATTAAAAAAGAAAATGTTCATATTCCAAATGGTATAGCCGAGGATTTAGAAGAAGAATGTAGAAAATATGAAGAAGAAATAGAAAAAGCAGGAGGAATTGATTTACAGATATTAGGAATTGGTATAAATGGACATATAGGGTTTAATGAGCCAGATGAAAGTATAGAGACAAAAACACATGTGGTTACTTTGACTGAAAAGACGATAAATGCTAATAAGAGATTTTTTAAAAGCGCAGAGGAAGTGCCAAGAAAGGCGATTACTATGGGACTTGGAAGTATCATGAAAGCAAAGAAAATTGTCCTTTTGGCATCTGGAAAAAATAAAGCAGAGGCAATAAAAGAAACTATAAAAGGACAATTGACTACTAAAGTGCCTGCTACTGTTTTAGCTTTACATCACGATGTAACTATAATAATTGATAAGGAGGCTGCTTCACTTATACCCGATGAAGATTTAAAAGAAATAGAAGTAATTGTTTAATAGGCGAAAGCCTGTTTTTTTATATTTTCAAAAGATAACTGTATAATTTATAATGTAAGGAAAAAATGGTTATAGATAGGTAAAAACATGAATAGCGGTGTTTTATTATATATGAACGCTATTGTATTGTAGTTATAATTGTAATATAATATTTGATAGTTATACCCTATAGGGGAGGGAGGTGTAGATGTGCCAATTTACACTGCATTTTTAGCAGGAATTGTTTCTTTTTTATCACCCTGTGTTTTGCCTTTAATTCCCGCTTATGTGTCATATATTTTTGGAAATAAAAAGAATAATTTAATAAATTTGCTTCTCTTTGTTTTGGGATTTAGCATAGTGTTTGTTTTAATGGGGGCGACTGCAAGCCAACTAGGAAAGCTTTTTTAGCCTATAAAGACATTTTTAGGAAAGTAAGTGGGATAATAATTGTGCTTTTTGGACTCCAAATGACTGGGATTTTTAGACCACTATTTTTAAACAAAGAAGTCAAATTAATAAATATGGAAAAGGTACAGACCGGTTATATAGGGTCATTAGTATTGGGTATAACTTTTGCAGCAGGATGGACACCTTGTGTAGGTCCAATTCTCGCTTCGATATTGTTGTATGCTGGGTCTGTCAGTACTTTAAGTGTAGGCGTGATATTGCTTTTTGCATATTCTATGGGGCTTGGTATACCTTTTATAATTACAGCCTTATTGATTGACAAGTTTAAAAGTATGTATAAAAGGATTAACAAAATATTGCCTTATATTGAGGTAATAAGTGGGGTTATTCTCATAATATTTGGAGTTCTTTTATATTTTAACATGCTAATCAAGATAAGTGGATATTTTTATTAAGAGGTGGTTAGTGTGAAAAATAAAAGTCTAATTTTTACTATAATTGCTGTGATAGTTATAGGGGCACTTATTTTCGTCTTAAATAATTACACAAAAAGTGCTCAACCTTCCCCTTCTCAAGTGGCAGAAAATAATACTCCTAGCAATAATGAAGATCAAAATACAAGTTCAAATGCAAATGCAAATAAAACTGAGCAAAGTGAGCCTAAGATAGGGAATCAAGTAGGAGATGTAGCACCAGATTTTACGCTAAAAGATTTAGATGGCAATACTGTGACCTTGTCGAGCTTAAGAGGAAAAAAAGTTATACTAAACTTTTGGGCAACAACTTGCCCTTATTGCAAAATTGAAATGCCAGCTTTAAATCAGTTTATAAAAAGCCATAAAGATGATACGGTTTTACTTGCAATAGATTTGGGTGAAAGCCCATCAAAAGTAAAGCAGTATTTAGAAGGAAAAGGATATGAATTTACTGTACTACTGGATACTGACTTAAGTACTATTTACGATTATCAGGTTCAATTTATACCTATGTCCTATTTTATAGATAAAAACGGGATTATAAGAGCAATTAGCAATGGGGCTATGACATATGACGAAATTGAAGAGTATTATAAATCAATTTCTCGATAAATGAAAATGTACAAAAGCAAGTAGAAGGAGTGTATACACAAATGAAACCAGTAAATGTCACAGATGAGACTTTTGCAGAGGAAGTATACAATTCTAATAAACCTGTTTTAGTAGATTTTTGGGCTAAATGGTGTAGACCCTGTTTAATGATGGCTCCAGTGTTAGAGGAGTTTGCGGAAGAATACGCAGATAAGATGAAAGTGGCAAAACTGGATGTAGATGAAAATCCAGTAATCGCTTCTAAATATAGAATTATGAGCATACCTACGATGGGAGTTTTTGTAAATGGAAAAATGGTAGACAAAGTTATAGGTTTTATGCCTAAAGAGCATTTAGTTGAAAAGCTGTCAAAATATTTAAAATAGCTACTAAAAAAGGAGTATCTTTTTGTGAAAGATACTCCTTTTTTAGTAAAACATTATGCTATCACGTTTAAAACTTGCCGGTCATTTACTACTTTTATATAATTTACTTCCGGGTCTTCGGTGCCTTGTATGCTTAAGTTAGCTTCTTTCATTTTATCTACATATTCTATAATTTCTAATGTTATTCTTTCCCCTGGGCAAAGCACTGGAATACCTGGAGGATAAGCCATCAAAAACTCGGCACTTATTTGCCCTACACTTTCTCTTAAAGGTAGTGCAACAGTGGAGGAGCCAAAAGCATATCTTGGTGATACTACTTGTTCTGGTATTTCTGGTATATCTATAGGTTTCGCTATTTCAATGTTTTCATTGTATAATTCATCGCTTATTTCTCTTAAAGCCCTTAAGAGATAATCGACTTTTTCCTTTGTATCACCAATAGAGAATACACATAAAACATTATACATATCTGATAGTTCAGGTTGTATATAATATCTTTCTGCCAATATTTTCTCTAACTGATGGCCGCTTATTCCAAGGCCTTTAGCTGTTATTGTAACTTTTGTGGGGTCAAAGTCATAGGCACCATCTCGGCCAACAATTTCTTCACCAAAACAGTAGAGTCCTTTTATATTGTTTATCTCTTTTCGAGCGTACTCTGCTAATTCTATTGTTTTATCTAATAATTCTCTTCCTTCTGTAGCCATTTGCATTCTTGCAACATCTAAGGAAGCCAACAATATATATGAAGGACTTGTTGTCTGGAGTAAACTCATTACTTGTTTTACTCTATTAATATCAATTCTATCGCCTTTAACGTGAAGCATCGAGCTCTGCGTCATTGAGCCAATAATCTTATGAGTGCTCTGTGCACAGATATCGGCTCCTGCTTCCATCGCTGAAATAGGCAATTTTTCGTTAAATTTAAGGTGTGGTCCGTGAGCTTCATCCACCATGAGTATAGCGCCATAATCATGAACAATTTCAGCAATTTTTACTATATCCGTAGAAACTCCGTAATAAGTCGGGTTTATTATTAAAACAGCTTTTGCATCGGGATGCTCTTTTAACGCTCTTTCTACTGTTTCTGGGGTGACATTTAATGCAACACCGATATTTTTATCAATTTCTGGTTGCATATAAACAGGTATAGCACCACTTAATATAATTCCTGACGTTACAGATTTATGAATATTTCGAGGAACGATAATTTTTTCTTCTTCTCCCATTACACTTAAAATCATTGCTTGAATTGCACCAGATGTTCCGTGTATAGAGAAAAAGGTAGCGTCGGCACCAAAAGCTTCTGCTGCTAATTCTTGGGCATACTTAATTGGTCCAGTAGGTTTGTGCAAGCTGTCTACTTGCTGAAACACTGTTACATCCATTGACAATACATTTTTGCCCACAAAGTCTAAGAACTTTTTTGCCATTCCCACACCTTTTTTATGGCCTGGCACGTGAAAAGGGATAGTATTGTTATTTACATATTCCATTAAGGCATCAAATAAAGGAGTTTGGGTTTGATCTAACTTTTTCAACGCATCTAACACCTTCTTTCATAAGTTTTGGCTCAGAATAAAAGCCTAAAACCTTGATATAAGTAATTCAAAGGCATAGGCTTTGCAGAGCATCGCTGCTCCTTAAAAATAATTTCAATTCATTATAAGACATATTGTTGTAAATTTCAATAATAAGTTTGCTTTAATTTAAAAAATTTTTTAGAGAAATTTTAAACTGCTAATCTATTTTTAATTACACTATACTATATAGTATGAGAAAAACCCTGAAATGTCAAATGCATTTTGTGATAAGTAGAGGTTTTCTATATAAATTTTTATTTGCGATTTTTACTATAGAAATTTATAATAATAAACAAAACGGTATGACAATATGGGATTTAATGAGGTGTGGAAATGTTTAGTAAAGATGTTGTGCAAAAAGTAAAAGACTTGTCATTAGAAAAATTAAAAAACATGAATTTTGATGTGGATCAATATTTAATTGAGGAAGCAACTGGCGAAGTACAAAGTTTAATAGATTACAAAATGATTCACCAAGTATGTGATAATTTTCATATTGATGAGAGAGAAAATAAAATAATCTTTAAAACTGGAGATTATTTGTTTGGGGATTATATAGTAAAAAATTTAAAAGAAGCGGAATATATAATTTTAGCAATCATTACACTGGGAGATAGAATAGATAAAAGGGTAAATGATTATTTTTCAGAAAGTAATTACACAAAAGGAATGATTTTAGATGTTATTGCAGGCGTGTTCCTTGAAATATTGACGAATAATTTTTGGGAAGAGGTAAGAGAAAACGCGCAAAAGTATGGCAAAGAAGTTACAGATATTTTTTACCCAGGAAATAAGTGGGACATAAAAAATCAGGCTGTGATTTGTAAACTTGTGGACAGTTCAAAAATCGGTGTAAATATTAATCACAGTTTTATCATAACACCCCAAAAAACAGTGTCTTTTGTATGTGGAGTAGGGGAAAATGTCAAAAGACCTGTAAAAGAATCAGTCTGTGACGATTGTGAAGCCAAAGATTGTATTTATAGAAATGTTCCTGGTGAATCTAAATATAAAGTGACTGTACGTTTTAGTAGTAATACAAAAGTTATTGAAGCAAGTGAAGGAGAAAATTTGTTTCACATTCTTGTAAGAAATGGAATAAGACTTAACAATTTTTGTGGTGGTAGTCGGATTTGTGGTCAATGTAAAGTTATATTAAATGAGGAACTTGATATCTCTGATGATGAAAAATACTTTTTGACAGATAAAGAAATAAAAAACAATGTTCGGCTTGCGTGTTTTGTTGAGATAGATAGGGATTTAGAGGTCAAAGTACTTTCTGAAGAGCAAAAAGCAAAGATATTGACGAAAGAAAATGATTTGTTAAGTATTGAGTCACACCCTCGCATAAAAACTTCTACAGTAGATATTAGAAGACCAACTTTAAACGACCAAGGAGACTATGTTAAAAGAATTAAAGAAGCTGTGGGTGGAGAAATAGAAATTCCTTTAGGGCTTTTAAGTAATCTTCCTGAAGTTTTAGAAGAAAATGATTATAAGGTAAATATTACTATTAGAAAAAATGAAATAATTTCTATTAAAAAAGCTGCTTCAAAACAATACAACTATGGTATAGCATTAGATATAGGAACTACTACTATTGCTGCTTATTTGTATGACTTAGATGAAGGTAAGGAAGTAGATGTGTATTCATGTTTAAATCCACAGAGAACTTTTGGGGCTGATGTTATAACGAGAATAACTTATAGTATTTCTAATTCTCAAGGATTATATCAGTTGCATTCAGCTCTAATAAATAAAATAAATGAGATTGTAGAAGAGTTTTGTGTAAAAAATTCTATAGACAAAAGCGATATACATGAAATTGTGGCAGTAGGTAATCCTACAATGATACATTTTCTTTTAAATGTATCTTCCAAGAATATAGCAGTATCTCCGTATGTGCCGACTTTTACCTCAAAGATAGAAGTAAAAGCAAAAGAAATTGGCATAAACATAAACAAGGAAGGATACGTAATAACATTACCGCTTATATCTTCTTATGTAGGAGCAGATACTGTGGCAGCGGTTTTGGCAAACAAAATTGACCAATCTCAGGAACTATGTTTGCTTGTAGACATAGGAACCAACGGCGAAATGGTATTGGGGAATAAAGATAACCTTATTGCTTCTTCGGCAGCAGCAGGCCCTGCTTTTGAAGGAGCAGGAATAACTTTTGGACTAAATGGTGTAGAAGGAGCTATAGACCATGTAGATTTTAGTAAAAGACCTTTTTATACTACAATAGGGAATAAAAAAGCTAAAGGAATATGTGGCTCCGGTATTGTAGATATTATTTCTGAACTTTTGAAGTACGGTATTGTTGATATTACTGGCAGATTTTTGTCTAAAGAAGAAGTTAAAAATGTACCTGTTGATATTGCAGAAAGGATAACTCTTTACAAAGATGAACCGGCATTTTTAATAGAAAATGGAATATATGTGACGCAAAAAGATATAAGGCAAATACAACTGGCAAAAAGCGCCATACTTGCTGGCATTAACATCATGATAAAAGAAATGGGCATTGATGTAAATGAAATAAAAAAAGTTTTTTTGGCAGGAGGATTTGGAAATTATATTCTTCCTGCGAGTGCAATAGCAATTGGGCTTTTACCAAAGGAACTTCAAGGCAAAATCCTTCAAGTAGGCAATAGTGCTGGAGTTGGTGCGATAATGGCATTGCTTTCTGATAAAGAATTGGAAAGATCTATACATCTACAAAGTAAAATAAGCTATATAGAACTATCAACTCATGAAGATTTTCAAAATGAATTTGTAAAAGGAATGTATTTTTAATAAAAGTGGAAATTAGAATAAAAAATTGGAAATTATAACAAAGGAGTGTTTGTAGATGACAAAAGAATACCTTAAGAAAAAGCTTGATAAAATAGATGGAAAGGGGTATAAAGCTTACAAAGACCTTGAAGGAGAATATGAGTTTGAAAAATTTATACTGTATATTGACCATGTTCAGGGAGACCCTTTTGCACCTCCTTCTAGGATAAGGGTTAAAGTGCCTCAAAATATAGCTGATTTTGAGTTTTCTATGTATAACAATCCTTCGAGGCAAGTTGCTTTAGAAGATTTTTTGACAAGGTCAGTTTTTGAAGTTATAAAAAGTTTGCCTTCTTTAAAAGGTACAGGACATAGTGGTGATATTTACATAGACAAAGGTGGTCAACAAATAATTAAAAGAAGTGCAATGGTAGTTAACAAAGATTATGTAGAAGCAAGATTGAGCATAGGACTTCCTGCTTTTGGTAGACGAATAAATGGCAGTGGTGCCCAAAGAATATTTCTTGAATTTTTACCTCAAATTGTAGAAAAAAGTCTTTTAAAAAAGAGCCTCAACGTACAAGATATATGGCTATGGGTTGAGACAGTGGAAGACCAAGATTACCTTAGAAGTCAACTAAAAGAGAGAGGGCTTGTGGCTTTTGTGGCTGATGGTGCGATTCTTCCTAGAGAAAGCGGCATAAGTGATAGACCTTTAAAAGGTGGTAATGTAGTACCTTTTGAGTCGCCGAATAGCTTGAGGATTAAGTTTCAACTTCCAAATCGAGGAGAGATAACGGGGATGGGAATACCCGAAGGAGTTACGCTTATTGTGGGTGGCGGTTATCACGGCAAGTCTACCTTGTTACAAGCTATTCAAAAAGGGGTATACAATCACATACCAGGTGATGGCAGAGAGTTTGTTATAACTGTAGCTGATGCAGCAAAAATAAGAGCAGAGGATGGCAGAAGGATAGAAAAAGTAGACATAAGTCCTTTTATAAATAATTTACCAAATAACGTAGATACCACAAGGTTTACTACCGAAAATGCCAGTGGCAGTACTTCTCAAGCAGCAAATATTATTGAGGCGATAGAAATAGGCACTAGCTTACTGCTTTTGGACGAAGATACTTCAGCTACTAATTTTATGATAAGGGATGCGAGAATGCAAAAACTGATTGCAAAAAAAGAAGAACCTATAACTCCTTTTATTGATAGAGTAAAACAGCTATATAAAGATAATGGCATTTCTACGATTTTAGTTATGGGTGGCAGTGGAGATTATTTTGATGTGGCAGACTGTGTAATTAAAATGCACAACTACAGACCCTACGATGTCACACAAGAGGCAAAGAAAATTGCTGAACAATTTAAAACAAATAGGGAAGTTGAGGAAAATAATGAGCCTATAGTTATAAAACCAAGAATTCCTCTTAAAAAAGGGCTTGAGGTAAAAGGCAAAAAGATAAAGTCAAAAGATGAGGATACTATTAGATTTGGATACCAGGAGATTGAATTGGATTATGTGGAACAATTAGTGGATAAAAGTCAAACAAATGCAATAGGGGAGGTAATACGCTATATTGCTAGTAAATATGTAGATGAAAAAAGCAGTATAAAGGAAATATTAGAAAAGGTATATAAGGATATATACGAAAAAGGACTGGACGTGGTATCTTCTTTTTATGGTAAGCATCCGGGCAATTTGGCATTGCCAAGACTTCAGGAAGTAGCTGCTGCATTAAATAGATTGCGAAGTTTTACTGTAAGATAAAAATAACCTCCTCAGCCACACCGGATTCGCTTGAGGAGGCTAATCCTTCATTTCTAATTGGTGCCGAAGGTGGGAGTCGAACCCACACGGGGTGTAAGCCCCACTGGATTTTGAGTCCAGCGCGTCTGCCAATTCCACCACTTCGGCGAGTTATTACATTTGATATATTATCACAGGTCAGTAAAAAATTCAATACCCTTTTTATATTTTTGTGTAGGTGTTTTTATTTGTAATCTATTCAAATTCGACATTATTTTTTAAAAGCCTTCTTATTTTCAACATATGGAAGAATTTTCTACGGAGATTTTTTTAAAAAAAGCAGGATTTTTAATGATTAGTGTAGAATATTAGGTTATGTAAAGAACGCAGGAATACTTAGTAAAGTATTTTAAAAAGATGACGATATAACTTATTGGATTGGTGTCTCTTACTTTATATACATAATCTAAAAAAACGTAATTTTTAATGTCTTCCTAAGTTGAAACACTTGGGAAGAAGGGAGAGGAGAAGCTATAATGAATAACAAAAAAGTAATTAGCGTTTTACTTTCTTCAACTTTAGTTTTGTCATTAGCTAATAGTGCTTATGCTGCTACAATTTTAAAGTATGGAATGCGCAGCCCAGAAGTTAGGCATCTACAGCAAAATCTCAATAAGGCAGGTTACTTTGTTACTGCTAATCCTACTGATTATTTTGGACCAGCTACTAAGAATGCTGTTATGCGTTTGCAGAAGGATTATAATTTAGTACCGGATGGTATTTATGGGCCGTTAACAGAAAAAGCTCTTATGGATAAATTAAATGCTATTTCTAAGGCAACAACTCAAACTTCTAATACTTCACTGCAAACTCAAAGTACAGTGACAAGGACTTTGAAGTATGGAATGCAAGGGAACGATGTAAAAGAGCTTCAAAATGCTCTTGCAAAATTAGGATATTTTAATACTACACCGACAGGCTATTTTGGTTCGATAACACGGGATGCAGTTATAAAATTTCAAAAGGCAAATAATTTGACTCCGGATGGAATTGTGGGACCTCTCACACAAAAAGCTATTTCGGAGAAGTTAAATGTAAGTTTACCTTCCAGAGGAGATGTAAATAGAAGTACTAACACGACACAGAACTCCAGCAATTCAAACCAAACTCAAAGTACAGTGACAAGGACTTTGAAGTATGGAATGCAAGGGAACGATGTAAAAGAGCTTCAAAATGCTCTTGCAAAATTAGGATATTTTAATACTACACCGACAGGCTATTTTGGTTCGATAACACGGGATGCAGTTATAAAATTTCAAAAGGCAAATAATTTGACTCCGGATGGAATTGTGGGACCTCTAACACAAAAAACAATACAAGGTTTATTGGCTGGAAAAGACCAGCAAGCATCTCAACCTACAGACTCACCAAAAATTCAGTATCCCAGTGGGTTTTCAAGGAATATGAAAAAAGGGGATACTGGCGATGATGTAAAATTATTACAAACATTACTTAAGGAAATAGGCTATTATACAAAAGATATTACAGGAACTTATGATGATAATACATTAAATGCAGTAATGGATTTTCAAAAATATTATTCTTTAGCTGTTGACGGAATTGCTGGTATAAATACTATCACAAAAGTAATAGAAATAAACAATCAGGTGAAAGCTGTAAAAGGTTTTTATGTCCAAGGAAAAGGCGGATATGGCCATGGAGTGGGTATGACTCAATTTGGTGCAAAGGGTATGGCGGAACAAGAATATAAATATGATGAGATAATTAAATACTATTATACAGGTGTCAATATAGAAAAACGTAATACGGATAATGTTAATATCAAAGTAAAGATTTCTTTAGATTTAGGAAGTCCAGATATAAACATTACCAGCGACCAGCCGTATAGTGTAGTATACAAAACAAAAGATAACGATACAGAACAAATAGTAGAAAACCAAATAGCGTGTCCAGCACAATCTACAACATCTTTCAAATATATGGATGGAAATATTGTAATTACCAATGATAAAGTAATAGATGATAGTACTCAACTTCCACAAACGATAGTAAGCATAGATGCTGTTAGAGTAATACCAAGTGACACGGGGGTACTGTCATACATAAATAAAGGTAATCCACTTCCTTATGCAGGCGAATTTAAGATATATCCAAATAATAGTTCTAAGAATTTGGATTTAATAAACATATTGCCTTTAGAAGAATATTTAAGAGGTGTAGTACCTGCAGAAATGCCTTCTTCTTGGCATCCTTCTTCTTGGCATGAAGAAGCTTTAAAAGCTCAAACATTAGCAGCCAGGACATACGCGTTAAGACGGATTAGTGATAAAAAGATTTTTGATGTATATGATTCTACATTATCACAAGTATATAAAGGACTTTCTGTAGTAAATGATAAGGTCGATAATTTGATAAAAGCTACTAAAGGTGAAGTTGTAACTTACAATGGTGGCTTAGCAGATACTGTGTACAGTGCATCTGCAGGAGGATATACAGTGGATTCGACTTTTGCATGGGGTGGTAGCGATGTTCCTTATCTAAAAGGAAAACCCGATCCTTATGATAATTCTAAATATGCTACATACTGGTGGAATGTAAATATTACAAGAGATCAAATATCGTCAGCATATCCTCAAGTAGGTGTTGTTTTAAATGTAGAGATTACAAATAAGATGTTTGATAGGCCAGTAGAGCTCAAAATTACAGGAACAAAAGGTACTATTGTAGTAAAAAATAAAGATTTCAGAGATGCCATAGAAAAGGCCGTAGGTAAAAAGTTATTTATCTCAGAGTATTATACTATTAGTTTACAAAAATAAAAAATAATATAAAGAGGGAGCCTTTTAAAATAGAAAGAAGGCTCCTTTTTATCTGGAACCATAATTTAAAAAGAATTGCTTTTTGTCTAAAAATAAAATATATTATAGTTACAAAGTTTTTTAGGCTGGTGATGTTATGGAGGAATTAAATAGAGAAGAATATAAAGAACGAGCTATTTTAGTAGGAATTGTTTCTACACCTGAATATGAGGAAAGTATGGAGGAATTAAAGGAGCTTGCTTTAACAGCTGGAGCTGAAGTAGTAGGAATAATGACACAAAAGCGCAATACAATTGACAAAGCTCACTATATTGGTAAAGGAAAGCTGGAAGAATTAAAATTCTTTGTTGAAAATCAAGAAGTTGACCTTGTCATTGTCAATGATGAACTTACCGGTACACAAATTAAAAATATAGAAGACTTTTTAAATGTAAAAGTTATTGATAGAACAAATCTTATCCTTGATATATTTGCAAAAAGAGCAAAGTCAAGAGAAGGAATGTTACAAGTTGAATTAGCTCAATTAAAGTATCGCTTGCCCCGACTTGTAGGTCTTGGTGGACAACTTTCAAGATTAGGTGGTGGAATAGGTACAAGGGGTCCTGGTGAGACAAAATTAGAGACAGATAGAAGGCATATAAAGAATAGAATAAAAGCGATAGAAAAGAAGTTAGAAGAAATAGAAAGGCATAGAAGTTTACAAAGGGAAAGGCGTAAGAAAAACCGTATTCCTGTGATAGCGATAGTAGGGTATACAAATGCAGGAAAATCCACGCTGCTTAATGCTTTAACTAATGCGGAAGTGTACGTAGAAGATAAATTATTTGCAACCCTTGACCCTACTGCGCGAAGACTTGTTTTGCCTTCAGGGAGAGAAGTGATTTTGATTGATACTGTAGGTTTTATTAGAAAATTGCCCCACGACCTAGTGGAAGCTTTTAAATCTACATTGGAAGAGGCTAAATATGCAGATCTATTGCTTCATGTAATTGATGTGACTTCGCCAGATATGGAGGAAAAGATAAAGGTTGTAGAAAAGGTTCTTTCAGATTTAGATGTTATTAATACTCCAAGAATAAATGTTTTTAATAAAATTGACCTTTTAGATGTAGTGCCAAAAGGGAATGAAAAAGAAATTTACATTTCTGCTAAAAACAAAATAGGACTTGATAAATTATTGCAGGCAATAGAAAAAGAGATTTTTAAAGACGTAGAAATAGTTAATTTCCTCCTGCCTTATGATAAAACCAAAGAATACAATTATTTAAAAGAAAAAACAAAAGTAATTGAAGAAAGTTATGATGAAAAAGGGATAATAATAAAAGCGGAGGTACAAAAAGAAACAAAAGAAAGATTTAAAGATTTTATCATCGTTTAATAGCATTGTATTCTGCTTTTTCTTGAGCTTTTACATTTTTAACTATTTGAACAATTTTTTTATAAGCTTTTTGCGTACCATAAATGACTAAAGGCCTTCCTATAACAGGAAATTTTAAGGCTATAGAAGTAAATCCTCCAATCTTCATGATCCAATTGGTAGCAGCAGTAGTGTCAATTAACAGAAGACCTTCATTTGTGTTAAAAATATGATAATACAAATCTTTGAGAGCTGGTTCAATCAATTTTTTAGCATTTTTTACTCCCATAGAGTATATATTGTTTCCATACTCATCTGTGCCAATTGGGACAATGTGACCAGGGTCGTTTTGACCATTTAATTTATCAAACAAAGGTATGTTTTCTATTTCTTCTCGAGAGGGAATTTTGTCCATTGACAGTTTTCCGGTATGTATATAAGCGGCTATAACAGAAGTATGTGTTCCACCATAACAGTGATAAATTATATACATTTAAAACTCTCCTTCCTTGTTTTGTACATTAGATATTTTTTATTAATTTGAAGATTTTTATACTGGTAAATTAATTTTATGATGGGAAAATTAAATTTTGATGTATAATTGTGGAGATATGCGGAAAAATAAAAATAAAATTAAAAATTTGAGAAGGAATTTAAGAGTTTTTAAAGAATATTATATTAAGAGAAAAAATAAAAATTTTAGGGGGCTTGGAAATGTTAATAAGAGATTGTGCTGGAGGAGTTGTATTTAAAGGAGATAATGTATTCATCCTCAAAAATGAGAAGGGGGAGTGGGTGTTACCCAAAGGGGTTATTAGAAATAATGAATTGCCTATTGATGTGGCCATAAGAAGAGTCTGTGCTGAAACAGGTCTTAAATCTGTTGAAGTCCTTTCTACTGCTGGTGAAACCAGCTACGAATTCTATTCTGTTACCCGTCAACGTCCTGTCTTTAATAAAATCATTTGGTATCTCATGACTACCGCCGATGAGGAATTTAATATTAGCAAGGAAGATGGTTTTGTTGATGGAGGATTTTATCCTATAGACAAGGCTTTGGAGATGATTACCTATAGTCAAGACAAATCGCTTGTAAACGTTTCTTACTTTAAATATAAGACGTTGACGAAGGCTCTGGCATAAAGCGGAAAAGCTTTAATAAAGCCTAATAAAGCCTAATAAAGCCGGCAACGGCTTTATTTTTTGATTATAATTTGGTATAATGACAAAGGGGTGCTATTTTGGCTAAAAGTTATAAAACACTATATTCTTACGGAGTTGCTGAAATTGAAATAAAGCGTTCCAAATTTATTGGACATGCTAAACCAGTTTCTTCAGAGGAAGAGGCAATAAAATTTATAGAGGAAATTAGGGCAAGTCACAGAATGGCAACCCATAACGTTTACGCTTATGTTATTGGAGAAAATGATGAAATTCAGCGTTTTAGTGATGATGGAGAGCCTTCTGGCACAGCAGGCATACCTGTATTAAATGTAATAAAAAAAGAAGGATTAAAAAACGTTGTTGTTGTAGTTACAAGGTATTTTGGCGGAATATTGTTAGGAGCAGGAGGCTTAGTGAGAGCTTATACAAAAGGGGCAAAAGTAGGTATTGATGCTGCTGGAATAATAGAAAAAATACCTGCGAAAAGTGTTATACTCACTTTTGATTATACTTTCCTGGGAAGAATTCAAAATGAGCTTTTAAAAAAAGGTTATTACATTAAGGATATTATATATTCAGATAGAGTTTCTATAGTATTACATATTGAAGAAGACCATCTATTAGAATTTCAAACTTTTATAAATGATTTGACAAGTAAAAGGTGTGATATAAAAATTGAGGAAGATGTATACCTTTTTAAAAAAGGCGATGAATATTATGGGATATAAACTTTATCCCTTATAAAAGGGAGAGAGAAAAGTAAATGGGGGCGCATTAATTAAGACCCTATTGAATTTAGGAGGTTAAAAAGAATGGAGTGGGATTATTCCTACATAGATTACGTGGAAGAAGCTATGCAAAGAAAGGTGTGGGCTGTAGTAGGAGCACTCCCTCGAGAGAGTAAATATGGCTATCAAATTTATCGAACTCTTAAATTGAACGGGTATACAGCTTATCCTGTTAATCCAAAATTTCAAGAAGTAGATGGAGATCCTTGCTATGAGTCTTTATCGAGCTTACCTGTAATACCAGAAGTTGTAGATATGGTAGTTCCTCCTAATAGAGGTGGACAGTACCTAGAGGAAGCGGCAAAATTAGGTGTGGAATTTATTTGGTTCCAACCGGGGGCAGAAAGTGAGGAACTGGTGGCAAAAGCTAAAAACCTTGGGCTAAAAGTTATTTATAATACCTGTGTAATGTTGGAAACCGATAAGAGGAAGTAAGAGGAGAGCCATCTCCTCTTATTTGATTATTTGCGAGGTTTTGAGAAAAATTCGTATATTCCCATACAGAATAAAAAAACAGCGAATATTTTTTTTAATATAAAGGCTTTTGTGATTGCTGCTATAATAGCTCCAACAAAACTTCCTATCATTCCACCTATTATTATAAGCAATATGATTTTATACTTTATGTTTTTACTTTTAAAATGGTATATTAATGCGATAATTGCTGTAGGAATAAAAGAAAAAAGATTAACGCTTTGAGCAATGTGTTGCTCGGTTCCAATAAAGATTGTCAAGGCAGGAATGAGAATTGTCCCTCCTCCAATTCCCATTCCTCCTACAATTCCTGAAAAAAGTCCTATTAGAAATAGTTTCATGATATCCACATCCTGACGGAAGCTATAAGCATTATTATTCCAAAAATTTTTCTTAATAAAGGTATGGAGAGTTTATTAAGAAAATATGCGCCAATAATTCCTCCTATCGTACTTCCTATAGCTATGTTAATAGTTAAAGGGATGTCGATTATTTTATTTTGCAAATACACTAAGCTACTGACTAGAGTGATAGGAAGTATAATTGAAATTGCTGTAGCATGAGCCTTATGGTCTTCTATGCCAAGCAAAAATACCAATGCTGGGACTATTAAAGTGCCTCCTCCTGTACCTAAAAGACCGTTTACGATACCAGTTATAAAGCCTATAGAGAAAAGTTTTAGTTTATCAGTCATTTTTATCACCTTTTACAGCTTGATATTATTATTTTTTCACTAAATTCTTTTGATATTCTAATTTCCATTTGACATGTTTAGCTTAGAAAGTTTAAAATTTTTATAGTAATGTGCAAATGGAGGTAAATTTTATGATTGCCAACAATGTTTTTGAGCTGATTGGAAAAACGCCAGTTGTTAAGTTAAATAAAATTGTGGAAAAAGAATGGGCGGAAATTTATTTAAAATTAGAATTTTTTAATCCGGCAGGCAGTGTTAAAGATAGGGTAGCTTTTTCCATGATAGAAAAGGCAGAAAAAGAAGGAAAATTAAAAAAAGGAAGTGTAATTATTGAACCTACCAGCGGAAATACAGGGATAGGGTTAGCGATGGTAGGGGCAGCAAAAGGGTATAAGGTAATAATAGTTATGCCCGATACTATGAGTATGGAAAGAAGAATGCTTTTAGCGGCATATGGGGCAGAAGTAGTTCTTACCCCTGGCAAATTGGGGATGGAAGGCGCTATAAAAAAAGCGGAAGAATTGGTAAGGCAGAATAAAAACTATTTTATGCCACAGCAGTTTGAAAACTTTGCAAATCCGTTAATTCATGAAGAGACTACTGCTAAAGAGATAATTGAAGATTTTAAGGAAGGACTTGATGCTTTTGTTGCAGGTGTAGGTACGGGAGGAACTATTACAGGAGTAGGAAAAATATTAAAAAATAAATTTTCTAATATAAAAATTATTGGAGTAGAGCCCTATTTAGCAGCAGTACTTTCTGGTAAAGAGCCTGGTCCTCATAAGATTCAAGGGATTGGGGCAGGCTTCATTCCTAAGGTGTTAGATAAAAATGTCATAGATGAAGTAATTGCTGTAAAAGATGAAGATGCCTTTGAGGTGACTCGTCTTTTAGCAAAAAAAGAAGGCATACTTGGAGGAATTTCTACAGGTGCTTCCTTATGGGCAGCAATTGAAGTTGCTAAGAAATTAGGCAAAGGTAAAAAGGTTTTAGCAATAGCTCCTGACAGTGGAGAGAGGTATTTAAGCACACAACTTTTTAGAGAGGATTAGATTTACAAGCCTTATATTATTGTGTTAAAATATTTTAGACACAGTAAAGGAGGTTTTTTTATGTCAGGGCATTCAAAATGGGCTAATATAAAACACAAAAAAGAGAAAATGGACGCTAAAAAGGGGAGAATTTTTACAAAGCTTACCAAAGATATTATAAAAGCGGCTAAAGAAGGCGGTGGAGACCCTAACACTAACAGTAAATTAAGAGATGCTATAGAAAAGGCAAAAGCTAATAATTTGCCAAATGAAAATATACAAAGGGCTATTAAAAAAGGTACCGGTGAATTAGGAGGAGCTAATTTAGAAGAAGTAATATATGAAGGATACGGTCCTTCTGGTACTGCCATAATTGTTGAAGCTTTGACTGACAATAAAAACAGAACTGCTGGTGAAATAAGGCATATTTTTGATAGGCATGGTGGTAGTTTAGGAGCAGCTGGTTCTGTTACGTGGATGTTTGACAAAGTCGGAATTATAATTGTTGAAAAAGATAATTCTATTGATGAAGACGAGTTAGCGATGGTTGCAATAGATGCCGGCGCGCAAGACTTTTCTGCAGAAGATGAAGAATTCGAAATAATCACTGAACCTTCAAATTTTCAAGAAGTAAAAGAAGCGATTGAAAAAGCGGGGTATAAGATTTCAGAAGCAGAAGTTACTATGCTTCCTAAAAATACTATACAACTAAGTCCTGAAGACTATGAGAAATTCGAAAAATTAATTGACAAATTAGAGGAAAATGACGATGTACAAAACGTTTATCACAATGTGGAAATAGAAGACGAAAATGACGAATAAAAGAAAGAGATAGAAGAGGCTACATTTCTTCTATCTCTTTCTTTTCTTTTTCTGTTAAAACTTTATGTAAGTCTAAGTTGATTATTAATCTGTCGTTTAAATTGATAATAGATGTTATATACTCTTTCCCAATTCCTTTTATTATGTCTGGAGCTTCTTGGATGGAACTATCGTCTATATGTAAAACTTCTGTTACTGAGTCTACGATGAAACCTACTGGTCTGTTAGTGACATTTACTACAATAATCCGATTGTTGTCATTTTTTTCTGATAAAGGCAAATTAAAACGCTTTTTTAAATCTACAATAGGAATAACTGTTCCTCTTAGATTAGTTATGCCTTCTACAAAAGAAGGGGCATCAGGTACTTTAATAATCGTCTGAAGCCGTATAATTTCTATTACCTGATTAATGTCTACGCAAAAGTCTTCATTGTTTAATTTAAAAACTACAATTTGATTTGCCACTTTATCATCTCCTCCCTTATAGATATTATTCGATATTTTTTGACAAAATCCTGCAAAGAGAATAAATTTTTTAAAATTGGTTATAATTACATAAAACAGGAGGAGATGTTATGAAAAAGTTAATTTCCTATAAATTGGTTATGATATATTTGTTAGCTATATTTATAGGAGTGATGGTTGGGTATTTAATTAACGTTAAAGATAGGGAGCAGCAAAAAACAGAAAAAAATATAACTTATGAACAGAAGATTACTTCTCAGCAAGAAGCTCTTGCCAAAAAATTAATTTCTCAAAGTAAACTTATATTTGAAACTAAATATCTTGAAAATGGAGAAATAGTGCGTGAAGTTCAAAATTTAACCCCTTCTCTTTATGGAAAAAGCAAGGAAGAAATTGCAAAGATATATAGTAGTTGGAAAGTTAAAAGTTTTGATGAAGAGGAAATAGTTCTCTATAGAGAAAAAGAAGGGTTGCCTGCAGATTATTATATAATTTCTAGTATAAATGGATATGTGGTTTTATTAAAAAGTGACGGAAATGGCAATAAGGAAATTGTAGAGAAAACCGACATACCACTGGACAGTTTAACACCTTTTGACAGAGAAAGAGTGATGGAAAATATAATTACAAAAGACAAAGACGAAGCATACCAAATATTAGCAAATTTAAGCTCTTAAGTTCTCCTATGTTTTTAGGAGAACTTTTTCTTGTTTATAAAGGTCATTGATGTTAAAATAAATAAAAGGAGAGGGGATATAATGAGGGTATTAGGGATAGATCCTGGAATTGCCATAATGGGCTATGGTATAATAGATTACAAATCCAATAAGTTTACTGTTATAGACTACGGTGCAGTTACTACAAAAGCTGGTATTGATAAGGCTTTGCGCCTACACGATATATATAATGGAATTATATCACTTATAAAATCATACAGCCCTGATGTAGTGGCTATAGAAGAGCTTTTTTACAATAAAAACGCAAAGACTGTCATAACTATTGGAGAATCCAGAGGAGTTTCTATTTTAGCCGCTGTCAATTCGGGAATAAAGGTTTTTGAATATACTCCTTTGCAAGTTAAACAAGCAGTGGTAGGGTACGGAAGAGCAGATAAACATCAAGTTCAACAAATGGTGAAGGCTTTATTAGATCTTGAGGAAATTCCTAGACCTGACGATGTAGCTGATGCCTTGGCAGTTGCTATATGCCATTGTCACAGTAACAATATGATTGAAAAGCTGGGGTATTCAAGATGATTGAGTATGTTAGAGGGATAATTGAAGATATTGGACAAGATTACGTAGTGATTGACTTTATGGGTATAGGTATAAAGGTTTTTGTTCCCTTTTCTACTTTAAAAGTTTTACCTTCTAAAGGAAATATAACCAAGCTTTATACATATTTACAGGTAAGAGAAGATGGTTTTCAAATTTTTGGCTTTAAAACAAAAGAAGAGCTAGATTTGTTTGAAAAATTATTGTCTGTTAGTGGTGTAGGGCCTAAAGGAGCTTTGTCTATTTTGTCCGTGGTTTCTATTGACAATTTTGTAAAAGCAGTTAACGCAGGCGATTATAAAGCTCTTACAGTAGCTCCGGGAATAGGCAAAAAGACTGCTGAGAGAATTATTTTGGAATTAAAAGATAAGCTTCCAAAAGAAATAGTTTTTGAAGGTGATAATAATTTTTCAAATGAGGCTTTAGAAGCTTTATTAGCGTTGGGTTACACCAAGAGTGAAGCTATTTATGCTTTGGCAGATATCACCTGTGATAGCGTAGAAGATGCTGTAAAGCAAGCTTTGAAAAAATTAATGAAATAGGGTGAATTAAATGGAGGAAAGAATACTAACTCAAAATTTTACACAGGAAGATGCCTCCGAATACAGTTTGCGTCCTAGGTGGCTTTCTGAGTATATAGGTCAGCAAAAGATAAAAGAGGAATTAAAAATTTACATAGAAGCCGCTAAGATGAGGAAAGAGCCCCTTGACCATGTCCTATTATATGGTCCTCCTGGCCTTGGGAAAACGACTTTAGCCACAGTAATTTCTAATGAAATGGGAGTAGGAATAAAAATAACCTCAGGTCCTGCTATAGAAAAGTCGGGAGATTTGGCAGCAATTTTGACTAATTTACAGGAAAATGACATACTTTTTATAGATGAGATTCACAGGCTTAATAGAAGTGTAGAAGAGATTCTATATCCTGCAATGGAAGACTTTGAATTGGATATAGTAATAGGAAAAGGTCCAAGTGCCAGGTCTATAAGGCTTAGCCTTCCACGTTTTACTTTAATTGGTGCTACCACAAGAGCTGCGCTTATGACTTCTCCTTTGAGAGACAGATTCGGGGTTATAAACCGTTTGGATTACTATTCTGTGGAGGAATTAAAAGAAATAATTAAAAGGTCAGCGAATATTTTAAACATTGGAATTGATGAAAAGGCCGCTTTGGAGATTGCTAAAAGGTCACGGGGGACTCCCAGAATTGCCAATAGACTTTTAAAACGGGTGAGAGATTTCGCACAAGTAAGAGGAAATGGATACATTGATTTTAAAACTTCCAAAGAAGCTTTAGACGTATTAGGTGTAGATGAGATAGGATTAGAATACATTGATAGAAAGATTTTGGTTTCTATTATAGAAAAGTTTGGGGGTGGTCCTGTAGGAATCGATGCTATTGCTGCATCAATAGGAGAAGATGGGGATACAATAGAGGATGTTTATGAACCTTATCTTTTGCAAATAGGTTTTTTAAACAGGACTCCGCGAGGGAGAGTTGTTACAAAATTGGCTTATGATTACCTTAAATATCCTTATATAGAACAGGGGAGGATAGAAGGTGTTTGATAGTTTTGGCAAAATGTTGATATTTATGGGAGCTATATTAATTTTAATAGGGGTGCTTTTTTCTGTGGGTTCAAAAATTGGCTTAGGACGTTTGCCGGGAGATATAGTTTATCAAAAAGGAAATTTCACTTTTTATTTTCCTATTATGACGAGCCTTTTATTAAGTCTGTTTTTAACATTAATTTTTTGGCTTTTTAGAAGATAATTTTTTGTCTATTGAAAAAAATTTGATTTAAAGGTATAATCAGTACCATGTTCGTATGCTATAGATTTATAAAATAAGTTTTTTATGGACAAATTATAAACAAAACAATAAAAGGATGGAGTAAGATATGAAGCGCAGTGAGTTTTACTTTGAACTACCAGAAGAATTAATTGCACAAGAACCTTTAGAAGACAGAGCAAGTTCTCGATTAATGATTTTAAATAAAAAAACCGGTGAAATAGAACATGATATTTTTAAAAACATAACAAAATATTTAAAACCAGGGGATTGTTTAGTACTCAATAACACTAAAGTAATTCCTGCACGCCTTATTGGAAGAAGAGAAGACTCGGGTGGAAAAATAGAATTTGTTCTTTTAAAAAGAATATCCAATAATGAATGGGAAATATTAGTAAAACCCGGAAGGCGAGCCAAAATAGGGTCAAAATTTGTGTTTGGAAATGGAGAGTTAATAGCAGAAATTTTGGATACTACAGATGTAGGGGGAAGGATAGTAAGATTTTATTATGAAGGAGTATTTGAAGAAGTATTGGATAAATTAGGCGAAATGCCTGTTCCCCCTTATATCAAGAAAAAATTAAAAAATAAAGACAGATACCAAACTGTTTACGCAAAATATGAAGGTTCTGCAGCTGCTCCTACTGCAGGGCTTCATTTCACAGAAGAGTTATTAGAAAAAATAAGGCAAATGGGAGTAAAAACTGTTTTTATTACTCTTCACGTAGGGTTAGGTACTTTTAGACCTGTAAAGGAAGAAGTAATTGAAAATCATAAAATGCATGAAGAATTTTACATTGTTACAAAAGAAGCAGCTGAGGAAATAAATGAGACTAGGAAAAGTGGAGGAAGAATCATAGCAGTCGGTACGACTTCTACTCGAACTCTTGAAACAGTTGCTGATGAAGATGGTTATATAAAAGAAAAAAGTGGTTGGACTGATATTTTTATATATCCTGGTTACAAATTTAAAGCTATTGACGGCATGATAACAAATTTTCACTTACCTGAGTCTACTCTAATTATGATGGTGTCAGCTTTTGCTGGTAAGGAAAACATAATGAGGGCTTATAAAATAGCCGTTGAAAAGAAATATAGATTTTTTAGCTTTGGAGATGCAATGCTTATAATTTGAGCAGAATAGGAGGATATAATGGCAGCGATTAAATATCGGCTCATCAAAAAAGATAGCAGAACAAATGCGAGATTAGGAATATTAGAGACTCCACATGGAATTATAGAAACGCCTGTGTTTATGCCAGTAGGAACACAAGCAACTGTAAAAGCAATGACTCCAGAAGAATTAAAAGAAATTGGAGCGACAATTATTCTAAGTAATACTTATCACCTCTATTTAAGGCCAGGACATAAAATTATTGAAAAAGCTGGTGGACTTCACAGATTTATGAATTGGGATAGGGCAATTTTAACAGACAGTGGAGGATTTCAAGTTTTTAGCTTGAATTCTTTAAGAAAAATTACAGAAGACGGTGTAGAATTTAGGTCTCATATAGATGGCTCTAGGCACTTTTTTACTCCCGAAAAAGTAATAGAAATACAAAATGCTTTAGGTTCGGATATAATGATGTCTTTTGACGAGTGTGCACCTTATCCTGCAGATTACGATTATGTAAAAAAATCTATGGAACTTACTATTAAATGGGCTGAAAGGGGAAAAAGAGCCCACAAAAATACTGAAAAACAAGCTCTTTTTGGAATTGTCCAAGGAGGGACCTATGAAGATTTAAGAAAAGAGTGTGCTCAAAGATTAGTAGATATGGATTTTCCTGGATACTCTATAGGTGGATTAAGCGTAGGAGAACCAAAGAATGTAATGTACGACATTGTAGATTTAACTACAGAATATTTACCTGAAGACAAACCGAGATATCTTATGGGGGTGGGAAGTCCTGATGACCTTATAGAGGGAGTAATACGAGGAGTTGATATGTTTGACTGCGTGCTTCCGACGAGAATTGCTAGAAATGGGACAGTTTTTACCAGCAAGGGCAAATTAATAGTAAGAGATGCTCCTTATGCGGAGGACTTTTCTCCTTTAGACGAAGAATGTGATTGTTATACTTGTAGAAATTATTCAAGAGCCTATATAAGACATTTATTTAAGGCTAACGAAATTTTAGCAGCAAGGCTTGCAACTATACACAACCTATATTTCCTTATTAAATTGATGGAGAGGATAAGGGAAGCTATAAGGCAAGACCGGCTGCTTGAATTTAAAAAACAATTTTTTAAAAAATATGGTTATAAGGAGGAGTATTGATGAATCCCGAAACGACTTACGTAATTGTTCAGATGCTTATTTTTGTTGCAATCTTTTACTTTTTATTGATTTTACCTCAACAAAGGCGACAAAAGAAAGAGAGAGAAATGCTGGATTCTTTAAAACCAGGTGATGAGATTATTACAAAAAGTGGTTTTTATGGTAAAATTCTAAACATAAAAGATGATGTGATAACATTAGAAATGGGTGCAGATAAGGTAAGGCTTAAGATTGCAAAGTGGGCAGTAGGTGGAGTTGTAAGTTCTGCCAGTGACAAAAGCGATAAAGAAGAGAAATGATAAGATGCGGTTTGCCGCATCTTTTTTATGTACTATGTTTAAGATAAAAAGCATACATATTAGTAAGAAAACTGTGGGGGTGAGACTTTGAAAGGAAGGTTTGGTGTGGAAAAGGGAACTGGCATAAATATTACTGGAATTTTTACAGGGGTTTTAATAGCATACATTATCACTCTTAGTTTTTTCATAATTTACGCTTTGCTTTTGACTTTTACAGCCGTATCTGAACTAACTTTACCTACCCTTACTTTGTTGATAACTATAACAGGCATAGTTTTATCAGGTGCTTTATCAGCAAGGCATACTACTAGCAAAGGATGGTTAAATGGAGGAATTGCTGGTATTTTATATGTAACTGTTATGTTGATTTTGGGAGCATTTTTTGTAAAAGAATTAGAGCCTACTTCTTCTTGGGCAGTAAAATACGCTTGGGGAGCTATTTTAGGAGCTTTAGGTGGTATGATAGGTATCAATTTATAGCTTTAATTCCTTCTCTTTATGTGTTATAATAAATCAGGAAGAGGAGGGAAGAAAAATGAAGCGTGTTATAACAATTAACAGGCCAACGTTAAAAAATAGCTTAAAAAAGCCAGGTTGCGGCGAATGCCAGGCATCCTGTCAGTCTGCTTGTAAAACCTCTTGTACTGTAGCAAACCAAGAGTGTCAATATTAATACATATTACTCAAATGGCAGTAAAGTGTAATTACTGCCATTTAAACTTGCAATGGAGGTTAAAAAATGTCAGAGCTAATGCATAAATTTAAAAGACTGGGAATGAATATTGTAGTAGATCCGGTAAGTGGCTCTATCCATGTGGTAGACGATATTATTTATGATATTTTGGACTTTTATGAAAATCGCTCAAAAGAAGAAATTGTAAATTTACTTCAGCATAAATATAAAAAAGAAGATATACTGGAAGCTATTGCAGAAATTGATGAATTAAAAGAAAAAGGGTTATTATTTTCAGAAGATATATATAAAGATATTCCAGTGTCGAGAAATGATTCTGTTATAAAAGCGATGTGTTTGAATGTTGCTCACGATTGCAATTTAAGGTGCAAATATTGTTTTGCTTCTACTGGGGATTTTAAAGGTAGCCGCAAGTTGATGGATTTTGAGACGGGCAAAAAAGCAATTGATTTTTTAATAAAAAGTTCTGGGAAAAGGCGAAACATTGAAGTTGATTTTTTTGGCGGTGAACCCCTTTTAAATTTTGAGGTAGTCAAGCGGTTAGTAGAATATGGAAAAGAAAAGGCGAAAGAAAATAAAAAAGTAATTAAATTTACCATAACAACCAATGCGGTTTTGCTGGATGATGAGAAAATAAAGTATTTTAATGAAAATTTTTCTAATGTGGTACTTAGTTTGGATGGAAGAAAAGAAGTAAATGACAGCATGAGGATACGTGTAGACGGCAGTGGAAGTTATGATACAATAGTTCCAAAAATAAAAAAATTCGTTGAATCAAGAGGGAAAAAAGAATACTATGTGAGAGGGACTTTTACAGCAAAAAATTTGGATTTTGCTAATGATGTGTTGCATATTGCTGATTTGGGAGTTTATGAAATATCTGTAGAGCCGGTAGTTGAAAAAGAAGATAAAGACTATACATTAAAGGAAGAGCATTTAGAGAGAATTTTAAATGAATATGACAGATTAGCAGAAGAATATGTAAAGAGATACGAAGAAGGAAGGCCTTTTTCTTTTTATCATTTTAAAATAGATTTAGAAGGAGGGCCTTGCATTAAAAAAAGACTTCAAGGCTGTGGTGCTGGCTTTGAGTATATAGCGGTGACTCCCGATGGGGATATTTATCCTTGCCATCAATTTGTGGGTATTGAGGAATTTAAATTAGGGAATCTTGAAGAAGGTATAACTAATAAAGAATTACAGCAAAAATTTATGGAAAGCGATATTTACAAAAGAGAAGAATGTACAAAATGTTGGGCAAGGTTCTATTGCAGTGGAGGTTGCTTTGCAAATAACTACAACATAAATGGAGATATTAATAAACCTTACGAGCTGGCTTGTGAAATGCAAAAAAGGCGTTTTGAAAATGCGATTGCCATAAAAGCATATCAAATGCTAAAGGGTGAGGAAAATGATAATAAAGGAATATAAGGGTATGAAACCCAAAATAGATGATGAGGCGTATATAGCGGAAACAGCAGAGGTTATTGGAGATGTAGAAATAAAAAAAGATGCAAATATATGGTATGGGGTTGTGCTGAGAGGAGATATAGATAAAATAGTTGTTGGAGAAGGAACTAATATACAAGATAATTGTGTTGTACATGTTACAGAGGGACATCCCTGTTATATAGGAAATTACTGTACAATAGGACATGGGGCGATAGTTCATGCTTGTAAGATAGGAAATAATGTACTAATAGGTATGGGAACGATTATATTAGATGATGCAGAGATAGGAGATGATTGTATAATTGGAGCTGGTTCATTGGTAACAGGAGGTAAAAAGATTCCAGAGGGCAGTCTTGCTTTTGGAAATCCTGCAAAAGTTATAAGGAAACTTACTCAAGAGGAAATTGAAAATATTCATCGCTCCTATGAACATTATGTAGAATTAGCAAAATTACATTTTTCCAACTTTGGGAAATTGACCGTTTACAATAAAAGTAATATAATAGAAAATAGTTGAATTATGAAGGAGGATTCGAATGAGAAGTAGAGGTTTTATCAAATTTTTTTCTGTTGTTCTTATTGCAGCAATAGTTGCATATGTAGCATTTTTTGGAATAAATGTGGGTAATTACTCTATAAGTCCTGTGCAAAAGCACATAAGATTAGGGCTAGATTTAAGAGGTGGCGTTTATGTATTATTAGAAGCTCAGGGGGATATTACACAAGACGCGATAGATAAAGCGATTGCGGTTATAAAAAACAGGGTGGATGCCCTGGGTGTAACACAACCTGTGATAGCTCAACAGGGTTCAAATAGAATTCGTGTAGAATTACCTGGTATGAAAGACCCTGACAAAGCAATAGAAATAATAGGTAAAACTGCTCAATTAAAATTTGTAGGTCCAGATGGACAAGTAATACTAACTGGTGCCAATGTTAAAGACTCTAAAGCAGTATATGGTCAAAGTCAAACAGGTGTGCAACAACCAGAAGTTACACTTGTACTTGATGCGGAAGGTACAAAAAAATTTGCAGAAGCAACACAAAAGTTTATAGAGCAACCAATCGCAATACTTTTAGATGATAAGGTAATTTCCGCTCCAACTGTGCAAAACGTTATCACAAATGGAAATGCAGTCATTACAGGCTTGAAGGATTTCCAAGAAGCATCTGAATTAGCTACTCTTATAAGAGCTGGTTCTCTACCTGTTACATTAAAACCAATAGCCTATAGTTCTGTAGGTGCAACTTTAGGCCCTAGTGCCTATAATGCTAGTGTAAAAGCTGGTATATATGGTGTACTACTTATTTTACTATTTATGGCAGTTTTTTATAGATTGCCAGGAGTAATGGCAGATATAGCCCTTTTAATATATATATTGATAGATTTAATAATTTATGCTTTATTTAATATAACCTTAGATTTACCAGGGATTGCAGGCTTCCTATTGTCAATTGGTATGGCTGTTGATGCTAATGTTTTAATTTTTGAAAGATTTAAAGAAGAACTATGGGCTGGTAAAAGCATAAGAGCTGCTTTAGAGGCAGGTTTTGCAAGGGCCTTCAGAGCCATTTTTGATGCTAATATGACTACTATTATCGGTGCTATTATACTTTTTTACATGGGCTCTGGAAATGTGAAAGGTTTTGCTTTAACACTTCTAATAGGTGTCATATCCAGCTTGTTTACAGCTATAACTGTAACGAGATTTTTGTTGCTTGCACTTGTCGATTTGGATTTGACAAGAAATATAAAATTTTACGGAGCGTAGGAGGGAAATTGAGTGAATCAACACAGATTTCATATAGACGTCATTGGTAAAACTAAGATTTGGTTTGCGATATCAGGAATTGTAATCTTAATTGGTGTAATAGCAATGTTTGTAAATGGATTTAATTGGGGTATAGATTTTACTGGTGGAACAATAATGGAATTCCAAATTGGCAAATCTTTTGATACTGCTGACATCATAAAAATATTAAACAATTATAAAGTCAAAGACTTTCAAGTGCAGAAAATAGGCACAAAGGGAGATACTGTTTCAATAAAGACAAGCCCAATATCTAATGAAACTCGACTTTCTATAATAAAAGATATAGAGTCAAAATATAATTTAACGGAAAACGATCTGATAATGTCACAACAAGTAGGACCTTCTTTAGGCGCAGAAATAAAATTTGGAATGATACGTGCTCTATTGCTGGCTTCTGCTGTAATGTTTATCTATTTAGGATTTAGGTTTGAATTTGAAATGAGTGGGGCTGCAGTTATTGCTTTACTCCACGATGTGATTATATTAATTTCTATATATGCTATTTTTCACATAACAGTTAACGCTCCTTTTATAGCAGCAGTTTTAACTGTATTTGGCTATTCTGTGAATGCTACTGTCGTAATTTTTGACAGAATAAGGGATAACTTAAAAATCATGAGAAGATCGGATTATGCAAAAATTGCAAATGTTAGTGTAAATCAGACTCTTACAAGGTCAATAAATACAACTTTGACTACGTTGATTATGCTTGTTTTAATGTATTTCTTAGGACCCAATGCATTGAAAGATTTCGCATTGCCTTTGCTTATTGGGATAATTTCGGGAACATATTCTTCGATATTTATCTCTACTCCTCTTTGGGTATTAATTAAGAATAGAGAAAAGAGAAGAAAAACCTCTAATAAACCTATAAAAGCCTAAGTTTTAAATAAATACAAAAAATCTAGTGGCATAATATCTCTTTTTAGAGATAATGCTACTAGATTTTTATTGAGGTGAAAAAATGAATTTGCCTTTTATTTTTAGAAATAAAAATATTACCAGAAGATATAAAGAGATATTAAAGATTTTAACTAAAAATGGTTTTGGTTTTATTTCTGATATTTTATTAAAAGGTGGACATATACCTTTTCATATACTGAAAAGTCATGATTACATGGGAGCAGGAGAGAGGATTCGGAAAACATTAGAGGAATTAGGTCCTACTTTTATAAAAATGGGACAGCTTTTAAGTACAAGAGGGGACCTTATTCCCCATGATATTTTATTGGAACTTGCTAAACTTCAAGATGATGTAGAACCAGAAGACTTTGTAACTATAAAGAATATTTTAGAAAGTGAATTAAAAGGCAAAATATCGGATTTTTTCATTTATTTTGATGAAACTCCTATTGCTTCAGCTTCTATTGGACAAGTTTATAGGGCAAAAATTAAAGAAGGGAAAGATGTCGTTGTTAAAGTACAGCGTCCAGAAGTATCCCAAAAGATAAATGCTGATATAATAATTCTAAAGAATATTGCTAAAATTTTGAATGAGCGTATAGTTGATGCTCCTTTGGATTTTGTAGAAATTGTTGATGAATTAGCCGAATCTCTCCTAAATGAATTGGATTATACACAAGAAGGAAATAATGCCGAACGCTTTAGAGAAAATTTTGAGAAGGAAAGTTATATATACATACCTAAAGTATATTGGGAATACACCACAAAGCGCGTTCTCACAATGGAGTACGTAGAAGGCATAAGTGTAAAAAATAGGGATTTACTTGTTAAAAAAGGCTTCGATTTAAAGAAAATTGCAAGAGAGGGAGCATGGGCTATATTTTTACAAGTTTATGAATTTGGTCTTTTCCACGGAGATCCCCATCCTGGCAATATCTTAATTACAAATGATGGCAAAATTTCATATATAGATTTTGGAATTGTAGGCTACCTTGATAAATCCTCAAGGGAAATGATAATTGACCTTTTTAAAGCTTTTGCTGAGAATGATATTGAGGAAGTAATAGAAGTTTTGTCGGACATGGGTGCCATAAGGCCTGATACTAACCTTAGAACTCTTAAGTCTGATTTGAGCCATATAATAAATTATTTTTACAATACTCCTCTAAAAAATATCAGTGTGAATGATTCAATGAGGAAAATAATGTCAACTGTTTATAAGCATAAGCTGATTTTACCTCCAGGGTTTACTTTACTTCTCAAGTCCTTAGCTACAGTAGAAGGTGTAGGCAGAAGCTTAGATCCCGATTTTAGCATTTCTAGTGTAGCAAAAGATTTTATAAAAGAGGTATATTTGAGAAACATCAGTTTAACTAAAATATTAAAAGAAAACTCGAAAGATTTACATAAGGCAATAATAGTATTGAGAAAACTTCCTTCCAAAATCCAAAGTATAATGACAAAGCTTATAAAAGACGATATAAAAGTTAGAATAAACCTTGATGAAAGTGAAAGCTTACGCTATGACTTAAATATTATGGTGAATAAAGTTATTATAAGTATCATAGCATCAGCATTAATTGTAGCTTCTTCATTGGTTTTGACATTTCAAGGGGGATATAAAATTTTCGGCTACAATGCATTGGGGCTTTTTGGCTATGTGGTTGCTTTACTTCTGTGCTTATGGGTCTTTTATCGAATCTTTATAATTGAGAGGAGAAAAAAATAGGAGAATTTGTGGGTGATTTGATGTCCAAAATTTACAGGTGGATTTTGAAGGAGAATAAAGATTCTCGATTGTCTGAAGAAGTACAAAAAACTTATGGGTTACCCAAAATAATTGCTGATATGCTTTCAGCAAGATTAAACCTCCAAGAAGTTAAGAGTTTTTTAAATCCTGATTTGAAAGATTTGTACTCTCCTTATCTTCTAAGGGGAATAAAAGAGGCAAAAGATTTGATACAACAACATATTGCCTTGAAGGATCTAATCACCATTTATGGGGATTACGATGTAGATGGAATTACTGCTACCTCTATCCTATATTTAACCTTAAAAAAATTAGGGGCAAAAGTGGATTATTACATACCAGAAAGATTAGTTGAAGGATATGGTATAAATGAAGAAGCGATAGACAAAATTGCACAGAGAGGAACAAAACTTATAATTAGTGTAGACTGTGGTATAACCTCTGTTAAGGAAGTGGAAAAAGCTAAATTTTTGGGAATAGATGTAATTATAACTGACCATCATAGTATCCCTAAAGAGATACCACAGGCAGACGTTGTGATAAATCCTCATTTACCTGATAGTGAATACCCTTTTTGTGACCTGGCAGGGGTAGGGGTTGCTTTTAAACTGTCACAAGCTCTTATTGGAGAAGAAGCTTATGAACTTTTAGATATTGTTTCAATAGGAACTATTGCAGATATTGTCCCTTTATTAGGAGAAAATAGAATAATTGTAAAAGAAGGACTAAAAAGACTAAATGAAACACAAAATATAGGTTTAAAAGCCCTCATAAAAGCTTCTGGATTGCAAAATAGTGAAATTGATGAATATCATGTGGGATTTATATTAGCTCCTCGCCTCAATGCTGCAGGGCGATTAAGAAGTGCAGAAGCGGCTGTGAGGTTATTGATAAGCCAAGATGAAAAAGAAGTAGAAGAGATAGCAGAATATTTAAATCAAGAAAATTTAAATAGGCAACAAATAGAAAATCAAATACTTCAGGAAGCAATCAAAAAAATAAAAGAGACGGTTGATTTAAATAAGGAAAAAGTAATTGTACTGTGGGATAAAAATTGGCATCCAGGTGTTATTGGAATTGTGGCATCCCGGATAACAGAAAGGTTTCATAGACCTTCTATACTTATAAGTTTAGGAGAAGGGGAAGGAAAAGGTTCAGGGCGAAGCATAGAAGGCTTTAATTTGTATAAAGCATTAGAATACTGTAAAGATTATTTGATAAAATATGGCGGTCATGAAATGGCTGCTGGAATAAATATTGAAAAAAACAATTTGGAGATTTTTAAAACTAAGATAAATGAATACGCTGATACGGTGCTTAGTGATCTTGATTTAATTCCAAGTTTAAGAATAGATGCAAAGGTTAAAAATGAAAAGATAGATATAGAAATAGCTAAACAAGTTCAAAGGTTTAAACCTTTTGGCAGCAATAATCCTCGGCCTAATTTTTTATTTGAGGGTTTGACAGTTACAAAAGTATTTGACTTAAATGGTGGAAAATACAAAAAAATCATCGTCCAAAAAGACAAGTTTGTGTATGAGCTTATGTTATTTGATGTATCAGACCAGGGAAACGATGTAAAAATAGGAGATATAATAGATGTTGTGGGAAGCATTGAAATAAACAGCTGGAATGGTATAGAGTCAGTAATGATAAATGTAAAAGATTTAAGAATTAAGTTGCCTTTGTTTTCCTACTATAAAAACTTGAGCAAAATCATGGTAGAGTATCAGCCCGAGAAAAAAGAGATAGACAAAAAAGTTGATTATATAATTGACCAAAGAGGAATTAATAACAAGTGGGAATATGTGCTGAAACTTTTTAAAGGAGAAAGCAAAACGGTTGTCATAGTAAATACAGTTGTAGAACTTAGGTCATTACTTAGATATCTCAAAAAAGAAAAGTTTTTGGATTTTTCTTTATGCAATGTGGATTGTAAAAAAGAAAATGGTATACTATTTTTCCCAAATTCTTTAAAACCATTAAAATACTACGATGATATAATTATTTATGATATACCCTTTAAAAAAGAAATCTTTTACAACATTCTTTCTCATTCACAAGGAAAGAGGATTCATTTAGTTTTTAAAGAAGCAGATATATATTATAACTTAAAATCCTTTGACGAAATTTTTCCTCAAAGGAAGGACTTTATTAAACTTTACAAATTTATAGAAGAAGGAAACAACATTTTATTTAAAGAACATTTGCATCCACAACTGAATTTAAATCCAATAAAATTTTCATTTTGCATAAAAGCAATGAAAGAAATAGGATTGATAAATGTAAAAGAACGTGATAATATTTTTATGTTAAGCAAAAATTCTGTGTCACAAAAGGTTAATATTGAACAAGCTCGAATAATGCAACAGATACTCTCAGCTAAAAAAGAGTTTATTGAATTTGCCAAGTTCATTGTCAGCCAGAAAATTTAAGGAGGTTTTTGTAATGACGCTGGAAGAAATCAAAATGATGATTAGAGAAATACCTGACTTCCCTAAAAAAGGAATAAAATTTAAAGATATTACACCTGTTTTAAAAGATGCGAAAGCTTTTAATTATTCTATAGAAATGCTGGCTAAGGCATTGGAAGGGAGAAAATTTGATCTCATTGCTGCTCCGGAAGCAAGAGGCTTTTTGTTTGGAGCCCCACTAGCTTATAGATTGGGAGTAGGATTTGTCCCTGTCAGGAAACCTGGAAAATTACCTGCTGAAACTTTAAGCTATGAGTATGAACTGGAATATGGGACAGATTCTCTTGAAATACACAAAGATGCTGTTTTAGAGGGACAAAGAGTTGTGATAGTTGATGACTTACTGGCTACAGGTGGGACAATTTACGCTTCTGCAAAACTTGTTGAAAAATTGGGTGGAATAGTAGACTCTATTATTTTCTTGAGTGAGTTAACTTTTTTAGATGGTAGAAAAAAACTTGACGGATATGATATAATTTCATTAATAAAGTTTTAATCTATTAAGTGGCTTTAAGCCACTTTAATTATAAGGTGTGGTAAATATGTTGGACAAAGTGATAAATAGGATAAAAAAATATATGGGTGATGATGCAAATTTAGGTTTAATATACAAAGCTTATGACTTTGCTGTAAATGCTCATGACGGCCAGATAAGAAACTCAGGAGAGCCATATATTATTCATCCCATAGAAGTTGCATATATTTTGGCCGAACTAGAGTTAGATATTACCACTATTGCAGCAGGCCTTTTACATGATGTAATAGAAGACACAGATGTGACTTATGGGCAGTTACTGGAATATTTTGGCAAAGAAATTGCTGATTTAGTTGATGGAGTTACAAAACTTGGTAAAATAGAATATAAAAGTAAAGTAGAGCAACAAGCTGAAAACATGAGAAAAATGCTTATAGCAATGGCAAAAGACATAAGAGTCATACTTATAAAATTAGCTGACAGGCTTCACAACATGAGAACTCTCAAATATTTACCTCTTGATAAACAAAAAGAAAAAGCGGAAGAGACTTTAGAGATTTATGCCCCTATTGCTCATCGCTTAGGAATATCTAAGATAAAATGGGAATTAGAAGACTTGTGTTTGAGATATTTGCATCCGGAGGAGTATTATGACCTCGTAGAAAAGGTTGCTGCCAAAAGAAAAGAAAGAGAAGAGTTTATACAAAATATCATAACTACAATTAAAGAGAAATTAAAAGAAATGGGAATACAAGCAGAAGTAGATGGTAGACCTAAACATTTTTACAGTATCTACAAAAAGATGAAAACGCAAAATAAAACTTTCGAGCAAATTTACGATTTGTTAGCAGTGAGGATAATTGTTAACACCGTAAAAGATTGTTATGGTGTATTAGGAATTGTTCATACTTTATGGAAGCCAATTCCTGGCAGATTTAAGGATTACATTGCAATGCCTAAGCCTAATATGTATCAATCCCTTCACACTACAGTAATAGGTCCTAAAGGAGAACCTTTTGAAATACAAATAAGAACATGGGAGATGCACAAAACGGCAGAATACGGTATTGCAGCCCATTGGAAATATAAAGAGGGTAAGACTTCAGAAGACGAATTTGACCAAAAGCTTTCTTGGCTTAGGCAGCTTTTAGAATGGCAGAAAGAGTTAAAAGATGCAAAAGAGTTTATGGAAACATTAAAAATTGATCTTTTTACAGATGAGGTTTTTGTCTTTACTCCTAAAGGGGATGTCATAAATCTTCCAGCGGGGTCTACTCCTATTGACTTTGCGTACAGCATACACACTGAAATAGGTCATCGATTAAATGGTGCTAAAGTAAACGGTAAAATAGTCCCTATAAATTATCAATTAAAAAACGGTGATATTGTTGAGATATTAGTAAGTCCAAATAAAGACAGAGGTCCAAGCAGAGACTGGTTGCAAATTGTCAAAAGTTCTCAAGCGAGAAACAAAATCAGACAGTGGTTTAAAAAAGAAAAAAGAGAAGAAAACATCGCTCGCGGCGAGGAAATGTTGGAAAGAGAGCTAAGGCGTCATGGCATCCAGCCTGCTATGATAAAGAGCGAGATATGGGATGAAGTCCTTAAAAAACTTAACATTCACACAATGGAGGATTTATATGCAACAATTGGTTATGGAGGGTTAACTTTAAATCAGGTAATACCGAGAATTAAGGAAGAAATCAAAAAATCTCAGAAAGAAATAGGTTTAAAGTCCGTTTCAATTGATAAGGCTGGAAAGAAAAAAGAGAAAACAGGCGGAACGGGGGTCATTGTAAAAGGTGTAAACAATGTAATGGTGAGGTTTGCAAAATGTTGTTCTCCTGTTCCGGGAGATGAAATAATAGGTTATGTGACTAAAGGAAGGGGTATTTCTATTCACAGAAAAGATTGTCCCAATATAAAAGAATACCTTTTTGATAGGAACAAGATTGTAGAAGTAGAGTGGGATCAAGGCAAGAACATCGCTTATCAAGCTGATATACAGATTATGGCCAATGATAGATTTGGGCTTTTAACAGAAGTTACAAGTGTTCTTGCAGATGTAAAAATTGCTGTAAAAGCTGTCAATGCTAGAACAACAAAAGACAATATTGCAATTATAAATTTAACTTTAGAGATTATTTCAAAAGAGCAACTGGAAAAAGTTATGAATAAGTTAAAAGCTTTGGAAGGAGTAATGGATGTTTACCGATTAAGTGCATAGAGGTGATTTTTTTGAGAGCTGTTGTTCAAAGAGTGATTCGCGGAGAAGTAAGTGTAGATGGAGAAGTAATAAGTTCAATAGGGAAAGGATTTGTTGTTTTGGTTGGCATATCTGTTGATGATAATGAAAATGACGTAATGTACATGGCGGATAAAATAGTAAATTTACGTGTTTTTGAGGATGAAGAAGGAAAAATGAATTTGTCGCTTTTGGATATAGGAGGAGAAGTTTTGCTCGTCTCTCAATTTACTTTGCTGGGAGATGTGAGAAAAGGCAGAAGGCCTAATTTTATGATGGCTCAAAAGCCGGAAGAGGCTTTGAAGTATTTTAATTTATTAGTAAATGAGATTGAAAAAAGAGGTGTGAGTGTCAAAACAGGTAAATTTCAGGCCATGATGAAAGTATTAATTGAAAATGACGGGCCTGTTACTATACTTATTGATTCTAAAAAAATATTTTAGGAGTGAGTTTATGAAAATACAAAGGTATGTGGTAGGACTTTATGGAGCCAATTGCTATATTGTTTCTGACGAAGAAGAGAGGGAAGCAATTGTAATAGACCCAGGGGAATATTCATCTGAAATACAAGATTATATTGTTACTAACAATTTAAATGTAAAATATATTTTACTCACACATGGGCATTTTGATCACATAGGTGGAGTAGAAGAGCTGAAAAAACTAACTCAAGCAAGCGTTGCCATTTCAAAAGAAGACGCTCCTATGCTTTTAGACCCTAGTTTAAACTTATCTGAAATGGTCTATAAAAAAATACTATGCAATCCTGCAGATATTTTATTAAGTGACGGTGATACTCTATATTTTGGAAAATACAAAGTAGAAATCCTACACACTCCAGGACACACAAAGGGTGGAGTGTGTTTTAAAATTGATAACGTCTGTTTTACAGGAGATACTCTTTTTAAAGACTCAATAGGAAGACACGATTTTCCTGGAGGAGATTTTTCTACTTTAAGGGACTCTATAAAAAATAAGCTTTTAGTTTTAGGAAATGATGTTACAATATACCCCGGTCATGGGGACTCTTCAACTATTGGCAAAGAAAAGAGACTTAATCTGTTTTTGAGGGATTTGATGGAGTGAAAAAGCAAGAGGACCTTCAAAATTATAGTTCTTCTTTAAATTTTTGCAATATGCTTTTTAATGTTTCTATTTCTTGGGGAGAGAGTTTTTCAAAAATTGGCTGTAAGACTTTCATTCTAAAGTCTACCAAATGTTTATAAATATCTTCTCCTTTTTTTGTTAAAGAAATTTGTATTTTTCTTCTATCTTCTAAATCAAAGTTCGAAATTGTTTTGTCAATAGTTGGGGGAATATTAGGAAAATATAAAAAAAGACATTGTAGAACAATGCCCAATTAGCAATAAAAATGTAAAAGATAATTGTGATTGACAGTTAGTAATAGTATAATGTATAATATCAAATAAAATGAAGGATAAATGCGATGACCAGGAGAGTAGCAATAGCAGGTATACAGGGAGAAGATACCGTGATTGAGAGTATCTTCATACTTATGCTATTGCGAAAGACACCTGTGAGCAGACCAGTCGATAAGGTAGGCTGTGTCCGTGAACCTGCGTTAAGGGAATGAGTCCAAATCAGGGTGGCACCACGGGATTTAACCTCTCGTCCCTGCAAATTGTTGCAGACGAGGGGTTTTTAAATGTATAAAGTTTTTACAAAATGTAAAAGGAGTTGGTGAAATGCTTACAAAAGCGCCAAGAGGAACGAAGGATGTTCTTCCTTCAGAATCATATAAATGGCAATATATAGAAGGACTCATAAGGGAGATATGTGATGTTTACGGTTTTAAAGAGATAAGAACGCCTGGCTTTGAACATACTGAGTTGTTTTTAAGGGGAGTAGGGGAATCGACTGACATTGTGAGAAAAGAGATGTATACTTTTACGGATAAGGGAGGGCGAAGCATTACTCTGAAGCCTGAAGGTACTTCTCCAGCTGTAAGAGCATTTATAGAGCACAATTTGTATGCAGAGACGCAGCCTACTAAATTGTATTATATAACTCCTGTTTACAGATATGAAAGGCCTCAATCGGGAAGGCTAAGAGAACATCACCAATTTGGAGTCGAAATATTTGGTGCTAAAAGCGCTTCTGCAGATGCAGAAGTTATAAGTGTTGCTATGACACTTTTAAAAAAATTGGGGCTTAATAATTTGGAGCTTAGAATAAATAGTGTAGGATGTCCTGTTTGTAGAAAAAATTATAATAAAGTGCTTAAAGAGTTTTTGAAGAACAATTTGGAGTATTTGTGTGACGACTGTAAAGTCAGATATGAGATAAATCCTTTGAGGGTGTTGGATTGCAAAGTAGAAAGTTGTCAGAGGATAACCAAAGATGCCCCTCTCATTACAGATTATTTGTGTGATGATTGCAAAAGTCATTTTGAAGAGCTACAAAAGTATTTAGATATAATGGGATATGATTATATAATTGACCCCAGAATTGTGAGAGGACTTGATTATTATACCAAAACTGCTTTTGAAATAATTTCAAAAGACATCGGAGCTCAGGGGACTGTATGCGGTGGAGGAAGGTATGATGGCCTTATAGAAGAATGCGGAGGGCCTTCTATGCCGGGAGTAGGTTTTGGAATGGGGTTAGAGAGGCTCCTTATTACATTAGAGCAAAATGGCATTGAGATTCCTAAACCTGAAGGTGTAGACTTGTTTATAGCTTATGTTGGGGAAGAAGCAAAATTATTTACTTTTGCCCTTGCTAATAAACTGCGATTTAATGGATTAAAAGTAGAAAGAGATAACATGGATAGAAGTTTAAAAGCACAAATGAAGTACGCAAATAAGCTTAATGCGAAATTTGCTATTGTAATAGGAGAAGAAGAGATGAAGGAAAACAAAGTTAAATTAAAGGATATGAGAGTTGGAAGCGAAGTAGAAATATCCATTGATGAGATAGAACAAAGGATAAAAAATATATAAACGGAGGGAGTTAAATGGGAGAACAATTAAATGGCCTTAAAAGAACTCACATGTGTGGAGAATTGACAGTTGAAGACGTAGATAAGTCAGTTGTAGTAATGGGATGGGTGCAAAGGAGAAGAGACCATGGAGGATTAGTATTTATAGATTTAAGAGATAGAACAGGCATTGTGCAGGTGGTTTTTAGCAATGAGGTTTCTTCTGAAGCCTTTGAAAAAGTGCAAAGCGTAAGAAGTGAATATGTACTGGCAATAGAGGGAAAAGTGGTAAAAAGGGCTCCGGAAAATGTAAATCCTAAAATTTCTACAGGAGAAATTGAAATATATGCTAATACTTTAAAAATTTTAAGCAAATCAGAGACTCCGCCTTTTCCAATAGAGGATAGGAGCAATGTATCAGAAGCTATAAGGTTGAAATACAGATACTTAGATTTGAGAAGGCCTTCAATGCAACAAAATTTGATGACTCGGTTTAAAATAACTAAAGTTGTCCGCGATTTTTTAAACAGAAATGGTTTTATAGAAATAGAAACTCCTCTTTTAATTAAAAGTACTCCAGAAGGGGCAAGGGACTATCTTGTACCGAGTAGAATTTATCCAGGAAAATTTTATGCTTTGCCTCAATCTCCTCAAATATTCAAACAACTTCTTATGATTTCTGGATTTGATAAGTATTACCAAATAGCCAAATGTTTAAGAGATGAGGATTTAAGAGCAGATAGGCAACCAGAGTTTACACAAATAGATATAGAAATGTCTTTTGTAGAAGTAGAAGATGTTTTGAAAATTAACGAAAAAATGATTGCAGAGATATTTAAAGAGACTTTAGGCATTGATGTACCAATTCCTTTTAAAAGATTATCTTATCAAGAATCTATGGAAAGATTTGGGACAGATAAACCAGACTTGAGGTTTGGAATGGAACTTAAGGATTTATCTGATATAGTGGCACAATCAGAATTTAATGTGTTTAAGACTGCTTTAAAAAATAACGGTTCTGTGAGAGGTATAAATGTAAAAGGTGCTGCTTCTATGCCAAGAAGACAGTTGGACGAACTGGTAGAGTTTGCAAAAACTTATGGCGCTAAAGGACTTTTGTGGATACAAGTTTTTGAAAAGGAAGTGAAATCTCCTGCTACTAAATTTTTAAGTGAAGAAGAAATGAAGAAAATACTCGAAAGACTTGAGGCAGAAGCCGGAGATTTGCTACTAATTGTGGCAGACAAAGATGAAATAGTTTTTGATACTTTAGCTCATTTGAGGCTAGAGCTTGGCAAGAGATTTAATTTAATTGATGAGAATAAATATGAGTTTGTTTGGATAGTAGATTTTCCACTTTTAGAGTACGACGAAGGAGAAAAAAGGTATGTAGCAAAGCACCATCCTTTTACTGCTCCTAAAGATGAAGATATAGAGCTACTGGAAAAGGAACCTTTAAAAGTCAGGGCAAAGGCTTATGACATAGTTTTAAATGGTACAGAGATTGGTGGAGGAAGTATAAGGATACACGATACTGAGCTTCAAAAAAGAATGTTTAAAGTTTTGGGATTTAGCGAAGAAAAAGCGTGGGAAAGATTTGGATTTTTGATGGAGGCTTTCAAATACGGTGCTCCTCCCCATGGAGGTATAGCTTATGGGTTGGATAGGCTTGCAATGATTATAACGGGAAGCGACACCATAAGGGATGTAATTGCATTTCCAAAGACTCAAAATGCAGTGTGCTTGATGACAGATGCTCCTTCTGAGGTTTCAGAAGAGCAGTTAAAGGAATTGCACATAAAGGTAGACCTATAAACGTTTACCAGTTGAAAAATAGAGGCTTTTGTGCTATTATTTATATAGAAAGATGAATAAAGCTGAAAAGCCCTGTGGTGTACGTGAGGTCCGGTGAAAGTTTGAGCCAACACCAATAATAAGGGAGCCTGGGCTTTGGCAGTGGAATATAGGCCGTCTTCGAACGGAAATATGAAGCTGCCAAGAGGGCACCCACTTTGTGAGTCCGGGTTCAAAAACTACCGGGAGGCACGGCACTATGGGGTTTTTTTATGGAGGGAAGAGTGTGGACATTTTTTCGCGAACAGAGCTTTTAATAGGGAAAGAAGGGCTTTTAAAACTTAAAAACAGTACTGTTGCTGTTTTTGGAATAGGAGGAGTAGGCTCTTTTGCTGTTGAAGCTTTAGTTAGAGCAGGAATTGGAAAATTGGTTTTAATAGATGGAGACGATGTATGTGTTACAAATGTAAACAGGCAAATACACGCTACCACTCGTACGATAGGTAAACCTAAAGTTGATGTAATGAAAGACAGGATATTAGAGATAAATCCAGAAGCCCAGGTTTTAACTTTTAAAGAGTTTTATTACAGTGAAAATAGTGATAAACTATTATCAAAAGAATACGATTATGTAATTGATGCAATTGACAGAGTGTCTTCAAAAGTGGATTTAATAGTGAAATGCACTTTATTAGGTATACCTATAATTAGCAGTATGGGAGCAGGAAATAAATTAGACCCTACAAAATTTGAAGTTGCAGATATTTATCAAACAAGTGTATGTCCTTTGGCAAAAGTAATGAGGAGAGAACTTAAGAAAAGAGGTATTAAATCTTTAAAAGTGGTGTATTCTAAAGAAGAACCTATAAAAAATTTTTATGAAAACGAAAAGAGAAAAATATCGAAACCAGTACCTGGCAGTATTTCTTTTGTGCCTTCTGCTGTCGGCCTCATACTTGCTGCAGAGGTAGTTAAGGATTTATTAAAAAAATAACAAAAGGCTATTGACATATCTGTGAAAAACTTTTATACTATTCATTGGATACCCCGATGGGGTTGGGAGGTATAGTATGTACCAAGATAGCAAAGGAGATTTATTGAGAAGATTAAGAAAAATTGAAGGACAAGTAAAAGGCATACAAAAAATGATTGAAAATGACGCCCATTGTGTAGATGTACTGGTACAAGTAACTGCTGTTAGGTCTGCGATAAACAGCGTTGGTAAAATTCTTCTTAAAAGCTATACTACCAGCTGTGTAAAGGGAGCAATGTGCACTGAAAAGCAGGATGACATGATAGAGGAATTAGTTGAGACATTTATAAAATTTATGAAGTGATTTTAAAAGTTAGGTTTTGTGAGCAATTTGTTTTATAATAAATGTATAAAGCAATTGCTTTGTATAAAAATAAAAATGAAATAAGAGTATAGGAGTGGTTTTATGGCAGAATTAGTTATTACACTTGAAAATTTCGAACAAGAAGTTGTAAATTCGGACGTACCAGTCTTGATAGATTTTTGGGCTGAATGGTGTATGCCTTGTAGAATGGTGGCTCCAATAATTGACGAATTAGCGAAAGAATATGAAGGAAAAATCAAAGTAGGTAAAATTAATGTTGATGAAGAAAATGAATTGGCAATGAAATTTAGAATAATGAGTATACCTACAATTGGGCTTTTCAAAAATGGTAAAATGGTAGATAAGATAATAGGAGCAAGACCTAAAGCAGATTTTGTAAGATTTATAGAAAAACATCTCAATGGTGGTGCTACACAATCAGAAGAGTCTGACGAGGTAGAAATTACATACGATAATTTCGAAGAAGAAGTTGTAAACTCTGATGTACCAGTATTGATAGACTTTTGGGCTGAATGGTGTGCACCTTGTAGATTAGTTGCTCCCATAATAGATGAACTAGCAAAAGAGTATAAAGGAAAGATTAAAGTAGGAAAAGTTAATGTAGACGAAGAAAATGAGCTGGCAATGCAATTTAGGATAATGAGCATACCTACAATAGGACTTTTCAAAAATGGCAAGATGGTAGATAAAATAATAGGAGCAAGACCTAAAGCAGACTTTGTAAAGTTTATAGAAAAGCATTTAAACAATTAAAAATCCTGCATTATGCAGGATTTTTAATTTTATTCCTTGAATAAATATAAAAAGAATTGTTTAATTTTCCAAAAAATTACGAAAATCGAAACATACTAAGGCATACTTTTGTAACACGAAGAAAACCCAATATTAAATTGGGTTTTCTTCGTGTTTTAAGGAATGGAAAAGCTTTTATTTAGCCTAAGTAAATGTATACAATATAGATGTAGAGAAAATTCTTAGAGGTGATAGAATGGAAAACATAAAAGTGGTAGTATGGGGACTTGGTGCAATGGGAAGCGGCATTGCTAAAATGATACTTTCTAAAAAAGGCATGGAAATAGTCGGAGCTATTGATACTGACCCTAACAAAGTAGGAAAGGATTTAAATGAAATCTTAGGGACAAATTCTAAACCTGTTTACATCACTTCTGAGCCTCAAGATGTTATAAAAAAAGGAAGTGCCGATATAGCGGTTATTGCTACATCCTCCTATGTAGAAAAGGTTTTCCCGCTCATTAAATTGGCTGTAGAAAGCGGAATCAATGTCATTACAACTGCTGAAGAGATGGCTTATCCTTCTGCTCAACATCCGGAATTAGCCAAAGAAATTGACAGGCTTGCGAAGGAAAATGGCGTATCTGCCTTGGGTACAGGAATAAATCCGGGATTTGTATTAGACTATTTAATCATTGCACTGACGGGAGCCTGCGTAGATGTTGAGTCCATTAAAGCAGCAAGGATTAATGACTTATCACCTTTTGGAAAAGCTGTTATGGAAGAGCAAGGGGTGGGTCTTACTCCGGAAGAATTTGAAGAAGGCGTAAAAAAAGGAACTGTTGCAGGGCATATAGGTTTTCCTGAGTCTATTTCAATGATTTGTGATGCTTTAGGCTGGAAACTTTCAGGGATTGAGCAGATAAGAGAGCCTATAATTTCTAAAACTTATAGAGAGACCCCTTATGCAAAAGTTGAGCCGGGTTACGTTGCTGGATGTCGCCAAATAGGGTTTGGAAAAGTAGATGGAGAGGTGAAAATAGAATTAGAACATCCTCAACAGATATTACCTCAAAAAGAAGGAGTAGAGACTGGAGACTATATTGAGATTAAAGGAACTCCGACTATAAAGGTGTCTATAAAGCCTGAAATACCTGGAGGCTTAGGTACTATTGCACTTTGTGTCAATACGATACCTCACGTCATAAATGCGCAGCCAGGTCTTGTTACTATGCTGGATTTGCCTGTACCTAGAGCTATTATGGGCGATGCAAGAGATATGATCAGGAGGAGATAAAATGGCTCAAAAAGGCGATTGGGTAAAAATTAAACAGGTTATTTTAGAACCATCGGAAAGATCTGAAAATACACCTCAAGATACCAAAGGGACTCCTTTGACGATGTGGGTTAAAGGTTTACTTTTACAAGATGGAGAGATTGGCGACACAGTCAAAATTAAGACTTTGACGGGTAGAGTAGTGGAAGGAATTTTAGTAGAAATCAATCCACGGCATATTCACGATTTTGGCAATCCAATTCCTGAGCTTATAAAAGCAGGTATAAAAGCAAGAGAGATATTGTATGGCGGTGAAGAAGAATGAGTAGGTATAAGCATGTAATGGCTAGGAAAAACGAAATAATGAAAAGATCTTTGGGAATAGATTATGAAAAATTTGAATCAGGTGGAATTGCTTTTGAATATGAAAAAATGATGAAAGAAACAGGTTACACCTTAGAAGAAATTGTTAAAATACAAAGGGAAGCAAATGTAGGAAATACTCCTCTTATAGAGTTAAAAAACTTGACAGAATTAGCGAGAAAAGTTTCGCCAACAGGAAAAGCTGCCAGAATCTTTATAAAAGATGAAGCTTGTAACCATTCAGGAAGCTTTAAAGAAAGGCGGGCTAGTGTTTCTATATATCACGCAAAACAAAAGGGATATAAGGGAGTCATAGCTGCCACTAGTGGTAATTACGGAGCAGCAGTGGCTTCACAAGCTGCCATGAAAGGTTTAAAATGCATCGTAGTGCAAGAAGCTTATGATAGTAGAGGTATAGGGCAGCCAGAAATATTGGAAAAAGGAAGAAAGTGTGAAACATTTGGAGCGGAAGTCATACAACTAACTGTTGGACCGGAATTATTTTATGTAAACTTGATGTTATTAGAAGAGACGGGATATTTTAATGCTTCTTTGTACACTCCTTTTGGAGTTGCTGGTATTGAAACATTGGGATATGAAATAGCTCAGCAAGTAAAAGAGAGGACTGGTAAGTTTCCTGATGTTGTTGTAGCCACCCATGCTGGTGGAGGCAATTTGACGGGTACTGCAAGAGGACTTATGAAAGCGGGAGCAGTAAACACAAAAATATACGGCGTGAGCGTTGATTTAACAGGGCTTCATATGGCTTCAGACAAGGATTTTAACAGAAAATCTTTTACAACAGGACATACAGGATTTGGAATCCCATTTGCAACTTGGCCGGATAGAGCAGATGTGCCTCGAAATGCTGCAAGGCCTTTAAGGTACATGGATGGGTATTACCTTGTCAAGCAAGGGGAAGTCTTTTACATGACAGAGCTTTTAGCTCAATTAGAAGGTTTAGAAAGAGGACCAGCGGGAAATACCTCTTTAGCGGCAGCTTTCAGTTTGGCACAGCAAATGGAAAATGACCAGATAATAGTGGTGCAGGAGACAGAATATACAGGAGCAGGTAAAAATCCAACGGCTCAGCTTACTTTTGCTATGCAAAATGGTATAAAAATTCTAGTAGGAAATCCTGATGATGAGATACCAGGACAAAACATAATTTTACCTGAACATCCTTCTATGATAAAGGCGAGAGAAGTTTATCTTTTGAATTTGAAAAAGTCTTACATTAAAAACTGCATTCAACACTTTGGATTGCCTAAAGATGATAGAGACATTAAATTTTTGGCTGAAGATACCAAGTCCAGTCAGGAATTTGTAAGAGAAATAATTTCAGAATTATAGGATGGGGTGATAATGTGAAAAGAGTAGACGATTTTGAAACGAGGAGTAAACACCTTCAACACATGACAGATGAAGAATTAGACGCATATTTCTGGGAATTGGCAGAAAAAATTGTAGACCCCTTGATAGAGTTGGCATATTATCACACATCTCCATCTATTGAACGCTCTGTGCTTTTAAGGATGGGTTTTTCTAGTATTGAGGCAAAGGAGATTGTAAACAGAATTGAGGAAAGAGGGCTTTTGCCAAAAGGAGCAGGAAATATTGTGTTAAAAGTTGCAGAAAGACTCAAAAAAGATTACCTTGCTGCTGGAAAAGCCATAGCTAACGGAGAGTACTTGGAGGTGCTTGATGATATAGCAAGGGAGGCTAGGAAAAATGAAGCTTGAAAAGGATAAAAAAATAGATATTGAAGAGATTTTAAAAGATTTAGATAAATATGTGCCGAGGAGAAGAGGATGGCACTGGAGAGAGGATGTAGGCAAACACAAAATTGGCGATTTTGAGTATTATCAGGTTTCAAAACCACTTAAAAACAGTATTCCACTTCCTGCTGCAAAACACTTTGGAAACATTGATCCTCAGCCAGATTGTGTGATAACTACAGAAATAGCTTCAGGAAGGTTTGAAGATGATATAAGGCGCATGAGGATGGCAGCATGGCATGGAGCAGACCACATAATGGTAATCAGAACTTTAGGACAAAGTCATTTTGATGGACTTATTGAAGGAACACCTGAGGGTGTAGGAGGAGTTCCTATTTCGAGAAAACAAATAAGAGCGACGAGAAAAGCATTGGATTTAATTGAAGATGAAGTCGGTAGGCCTATAAACTTTCACTCTTATGTAAGTGGAATAGCTGGACCTGAAGTAGCTGTTATGTTCGCTGAAGAAGGGGTAAATGGTGCCCATCAAGACCCTCAGTACAATGTCCTTTATAGAAATATAAACATGGTAAGGTCTTTTGTAGATGCAGCAGTTGCTAAGAAAATAATGGCAGATGCTAATATACTTCAAATTGATGGTGCTCATAACGCCAATGCAACAGCAAAATATGGATGGAAAGTTATGCCTGAACTTTTAGTACAGCATGCCATAAATACACTTTATTCGAGAAAAGTAGGAATGAAACCAGAAAACATAGCCTTATCTACAGTGCCACCAAATGCTCCACTAACTCCTTCTATACGTTTGGATTTGCCTTATGCAGTGGCTTTAAGACAACTTTTTAAAGATTATAAAATGAGGGCACAGATGAACACAAAATATATTGAGCACGATACAAGAGAAGCAACTGTGACACATGTGCTTAACCTTTTAATATCTCGATTGACATCTGCAGACATACAAAGTACTATTACTCCTGATGAGGGAAGAAATGTACCATGGCATTACAACAATATAAACGCGATAAACACTGCTAAACAAGCCCTTATAGGCATGGATGGCCTTAAAGAGATGGTAAAACTCAATTTTGATGGAGAGTTAGGCAAAAAAGTAAGAGAATTAAAGATGAGAGCCATTCTCTTTATGGAAGAAATTTTAGAAGTTGGAGGATACTTTAAGGCAGTAGAAGAAGGTTTCTTTGTGGATTCAGGCTATTATCCAGAGAGAAATGGAGATGGCATAGTAAGAACTATAAATGGTGGTATTGGCGCCGGTACTGTTTACAAAAGAGATAAAGACTATATGGCGCCGGTATGCTCTCACTTTGGATATAACAATTTGCCAGAAGGGCTTAATAAACCTTGCGATTTAATAAATGGATGTACTCTTTGCAAGCATGAGAAAATTCAATATATAGACGAATTAGATGAAAGTGACAATGTAGAAAATAGATTGAAAGAAACTGTTGAGTATAGAAAAGGAGATAAAATAAAACCAGAAGTGGAGTGGGCAGGAGACGGCATAATAAGCATGAACCTATTTTTGCCTGTAGATGAAAGGACTGCTGAATACGCGGCTATTAAATACGCAGAAAAGCTGGGGCTTAATGATGTAGTCGTTTTAGGTAAACTTCCAATGCATCCTGCAGAGGGAACGTACGTGGAAGTAAGAGGACGTGTTCAATTTTCTATTGACAAAAATGAATTAGAAATACCGCCGCAAGAGGAAATACTTTCAGATGAGGAAATAGAAGGAGATATCAAGAGAAAGCCTATGAAGGTGGTTGCTGCAACTGTAGGAAATGATGAACATTCTGTGGGCTTAAGAGAGATTTTGGATATAAAACACGGCGGAATTGAAAAATACGGCATAAAATTTACTTACCTTGGTACTTCTTGCCCTGCAGAAAAGTTAGTTGATGCAGCTATAGAGGAAAATGCTGATGCTATTTTAGTTAGCACTATAATAACCCATGATGATGTCCATATAAAGAATATGAAAAAAATTCACGACTTTTGTGTAGAAAAGGGAATAAGAGATAAAGTAATTTTAGTAGGTGGAGGTACGCAAATTACAATCGACCTTGCTAAAAGTGTTGGCTTTGATGCAGGATTTGGAAGGGGTACAAAAGGAAATCAAGTGGCAAGTTTTTTAGTTAAAAAAAGAAGGGAAAAGGAAAATGAAGAAAACAATTGACATATTTGTAGCTGAGGTTGGAAGTACTACGACAACTGTAAATGCCTTTATTCTCGGAAACAACCCTGTTTTTATAGGTCAGGGGGTGGCTCCTACCACAGTCTTAGATGGGGATGTGAATATTGGCCTTGAGGAGGCTATTGAGGATTTAAAAGATAAAATTGGAGATTTTGTATATAGTGAGATGCTTGCTTGTAGCAGTGCTGCTGGTGGCCTCAAAATGACTGTACATGGCTTAGTCTACGACATGACTGTAAGGGCAGCTAAAGAGGCTGCCCTTGGGGCAGGAGCCAATATAAAACTTATAACAGCAGGAAAACTGAGAAGAACGGATTTAGAAAAAATAAAACAAATAAAACCAAACATAATACTTTTAGCAGGTGGAGTGGATTTCGGAGATAGAGAAACTGCTCTTTATAATGCAGAAAAGTTAGCAGAAATGAAACTAAATGTTCCTGTCATTTATGCAGGCAATATAGAGAACAGAGAAGAAATTTCCTACATTTTTCAAGAAGCCAGTCAGGAAGTATACATTGTAGACAATGTTTATCCATCAATTGACAATTTAAATGTAGAACCGACAAGAAAAATGATTCAAAAAGTTTTTGAAAAGCATATTGTAACAGCGCCAGGTATGAGTAAAGTAAAAGAATTGGTGACAGGAAATATAATCCCAACGCCAGGTGCTGTCATGGAATGTGCTATACTTCTTTACAATGACATAGGTGATTTGATGGTAGTGGATATAGGTGGAGCTACTACAGATGTTCATTCTGTTACTGAAGGAAGTGATGAAATACAAAAAATAACTGTAAATCCAGAGCCTTTGGCTAAACGCACAGTAGAGGGGGATTTGGGGGTTTTTGTTAATTCAAGAAATTTATTTGATTTGTGCGGAGAGGATATATATAAAAAATTCAGTAATGCAGATGAGTTAATAAACAATATAAAGCCAATACCACAAACAGAAGAAGAAAAAGAATTTGTGATATATCTTGCAAACAAGGCATTAGAAGTGGCAGTAAAGCGTCACGCAGGTAAATTAAGCAGTTATTTTGGACCTACAGGAAGAACCTTTTATGCGGAAGGAAGAGATTTGACAAATGTTAAATGGATAATAGGTACCGGTGGAATATTTTCAAGACTTGAAGGAGGAGAAAAATTATTAGAAAATATAAATGATGGAGGAAGTGGAAAAGAGCTTTATCCTCCTTCATCGGCAAAAGTTTTAATTGACAGAGATTATATCATGGCGGTTTGTGGCGTTTTGTCTAAGAAATATCCTGACGAAGCTTTGAAATTAATAAAAAATAGCTTTGGCATTTAGAAATGGGGGAGATTAAATGTATCCCTTGTTGAGAATAAACTTAGTAAAACTTCGAGAAAATACACAAACTATCGTTAATTTGTGTGAAAAGAAAAATATAAAGGTAGTAGGTGTTACAAAAGTTTTTTGTGCTATTCCAGAAGTAGCACAGACGATGGTAAAAGGCGGAGTAGAAATTTTAGGAGATTCTCGAATCAAAAATTTAAAAAAATTACAACACATACCGGTACCTAAAATGCTTCTTCGAATTCCCATGAAAAGTGAAGTGGAAGAAGTTATAAAATATGCAGATATAAGCCTAAACTCAGAAATAGATACAATAAAAAGCCTGTCAGAAGAGGCAAAAAAACAAAGGAAAATTCATGAAATAATCCTAATGGTAGACTTAGGGGATTTGAGAGAGGGTGTATTAAAAGAGGATGTTATTCCAATAGTAGAACAAATAGTAAAACTAGAAGGCATAAGACTTCGAGGAATAGGTACTAATTTAACTTGTTATGGTTCAGTTATCCCTACACCAGATATATTAGAAGAGCTTGTGGAAATAAAAAATTCTATCAACAAAAAATTTAACTTGAATTTGGATATAGTCTCAGGAGGAAACTCAAGCAGTCTGTACTTAGTTCAAAATGGTCTCATACCAAGAGGAATAACGCAACTTAGAATAGGAGAAGCTATTGTCTTAGGTAGGGAAACAGCTTTTGGAGACAGAATTCCCCATACTTATGACGATGTATTTACTTTGGAAGCACAGATAGTCGAATTAAAAGAAAAACCTTCTTATCCACGAGGTATATTAGGAATGGATGCTTTTGGAGAAAGACAAGTATATGTGGATAGGGGGATAATGAAAAGAGCAATTTTGGCTATAGGAAGACAGGATGTCAATATGAATGACCTAATTCCTATAGACAGCTCTATTGAATTAATAGGTTCAAGCAGTGACCATTTAATTGTAAATGTTACAAATTCCACATATCCATATAAAGTTGGAGATATAATAAAGTTCAAACTGAGATATGGAGGGATTTTATCCTGTTCTACCTCTGAATATGTAGAAAAAGTCATTGAAGAGGCGTAAAAATGCGCCTCTTTTTGCATTATGAAAAATTTGAAGGGATTGCTATAATAGAGTGAGGAATAATATTTTTTAGGAGGGTTTTAAAATGATAATAGGTTTAGGGCATGTAGCCTACAAAGTCACAGATATTGACAGAAGCATAGAGTTTTATTGTAAAAAATTAGGTCTAAAAGAAGCATTTAGGTTAAACCATGAAAATGGAGAATTAATGCTTGTATATCTAAAAGTGGCGGAGGGACAATTCATTGAATAAAGGGGCAGCCTATGATGGGAGCAGATGGAAATTATCAATATTGGATAGAAGATCCTGATAGAAATAGAATAGAACTAATGCAAATAATGCCGGGTTCTTTGCAGGATAAAGCAAAAGAATTATAGAAAATTAAGTGTTGACAACCACTTTTTTAAGTGGTATTCTTTTTGGTGAAATCCGGGTAAAATAGTAGGAATTCAGGGGTGGATAATCGTGAAACTATCTACAAAAGGTCGATATGGGATACAAGCTATGTTTGAATTAGCCCTTTACTACGGGGAAGGCCCCATTTCTTTAAAGACAATTGCCGAAAATGAAGGACTTTCTGAGCATTATCTAGAACAGCTTATAGCAATCCTTAGAAAAGCTGACCTTGTGAAAAGTGTCAGAGGAGCACAAGGGGGATATATGCTAGCGGCTCCTCCTGATAAGATAACTGTTGGAGATGTGATAAGAACGTTGGAAGGTTCATTGGCTCCTGCAGATTGCGTTTTGGAAGATACTCCTTTTGAATGCAGCAGAGCAGGAGGTTGTCCGACGAAGTTGGTGATGGAAAGAATAAGAGACAGTATAAATAAAGTGATAGACTCTATTACTTTACAGGATATGGTGGATGATTACAGGCGATTAAATCAAAAAAGTGCTTTTATGTATTACATTTAGGGAAATAATAATTTTAGGACTTTTATAGGACTTTTAAAGGAGGATTTTATATATAACATGGAGATAAACAATAGAGTAGCAATTGGAATGAGTGGAGGAGTAGATAGCTCTGTAGCTGCATATCTTTTAAAAAAGCAAGGATTTGATGTTATAGGTCTTACAATGAGAGTATGGGTAGACCATGAAGCTAAAGCTTTTGATAGCGATAAGAGTTGTTGTTCTTTAAAAGCTACACAAGATGCAAAGAAAGTTGCAGAGATATTGGGAATACCTCATTACACAGTTGATTTGAGTAAAATCTTTTATGATAAAATAGTAAATTATTTTGTCAATGAATATTTAAAAGGAAGGACTCCTAATCCTTGTGTATTGTGTAATAGGCAAATAAAATTTGGAGAGCTTTTAGAGAAAGCATTTGAGTTGGGAGCTTATTACATTGCTACAGGCCATTATGTCAGAAAAGAGTATGATGAAAAAACAAAAAGATATTTATTAAAAAAAGGTATAGATTCTTCTAAGGATCAAAGCTATGTCTTATATCGTTTGACACAGAAGCAGTTAGAACATGCTCTTTTCCCTTTAGGAAATTACAAAAAAGAAGAAATAAGAGCTTTAGCAGAGGAGTTAAAGCTACCTGTTGCTAAAAAGCCAGAGAGTCAAGAAATTTGTTTTATCCCAGATAATGATTACAGCGGATTGATAAAAAGGCAAGTTAAAGATGAAATAAAGCCAGGAGAATTTAGAGATGTTCACGGTAAATTTTTAGGGTATCATAAAGGAATAATACATTATACAATTGGTCAGAGAAGAGGATTAGGTTTATCTTCTGATAGGCCTTTATACGTCGTGGATATAGATGTGAAAAACAATGTAGTTGTTGTTGGACATCAAGAAGATGTGTGGGGAGAAGAGCTAATATCCTCAAATAACAATTTTATTTCCATTGAAAAACTTGAAAAGGAAATGAAGGTAACTGCAAAAATACGCTACACAGCTAAAGAAGAAGAGGCTATTATAAAGCCATATGAAGAAGATAAAGTATTAGTGAAATTTTTAAAACCTCAAAGAGCTATAACTCCAGGACAATCAGTTGTCTTTTACGATAAGGATGTAGTAGTAGGAGGAGGAATAATTGAAAGGAAGCTTAAATAAGTGCACACAAAAAGTGTGCATTTTTTATTTTAAAAAGGGAAATCTATAAAAAGCAGAAATTTTTTTAGATTTCAAAGGAGGGCTTTTATGAATAGAGACAAATATATAAAGGGATTTTTAGCAGGAATAGTAACTGCAGCATATATAATACCTAAGATAGACATGAAAAAATATAGACGTTATAGAGATATGATAGAAAAAAATATGACAAAAATATGGCGTACAATGAACAAAATAAAAATCAAATAGATTTTTCAGGTGATAAAATGCAAATTAAAAAAACGTATCTACTTTTTTTAATCATTGGTGCCACAGGTTTATTATATTTTTTTATAAAGAATTGGGTGAGTATTAAAAATATACTTTCCCCATTTTTTGTTTCTGCTTTAATAGCCTATTTATTAAATCCAATGGTAAAATTTTTTAATTCAAAAGGTTTTTCTATCTTCTTATCAATTCTTTTAGTGTTTTTAATAGTGGCGTCAGGAATATTATTTTTTTCTTTTTACATAGTTCCTTTGTTGATAAATGAATTCATCGCTCTTTTACAAATGATACCCTTTTATGCAGAAGAAATTCAAAAGCTTTTAATACAACTAAAATTTAACTATTTATCTTATCTTCCGCCTCAAGTTGAAAAGGTGTTAGATAAAAATTTGGGTAGTTTAAACAATGCTTTTACATACCACATTGATTCTGCCTTTAAATCTGTTATTACCATATTAAAAGATGCAGTAGATATAATAATCATACCAATTGTGACTTTTTATTTTTTAAAAGATAAAAAAGTTTTTAAAGAAGAAATAGAACGAATACTGCCGCAAAAATATTCTACTAAATTTTTTAACATACTTAAAAAAATAGATAAAATTTTAAGCAAATACCTAAGAGCACAAATTTATATTTCCACTTTTGTAGCGATTTTCACAATGATAGGACTTTCTTTAATTAAAGTTAAATATGCCTTTTTAATAGGAGTATTAGCTGGTATATTAAATATAATACCTTACGTAGGACCGATATTATCTATTATTCCCACAGTTTTGATAGGTTTATTAGATTCTTTGACAAAAGGGTTTTGGGCATTAATTATATGTCTTTTAGTTCAACAGGTAGAAAATGCTTTTATTACTCCAAAAATAATGAGTGACAGTGTAGGGCTTCACCCTGTTACTGTAATTTTCTCATTAATTGCAGGAGGAGAGCTTTTTGGCATTTGGGGACTTTTACTTTCTGTCCCTATCGTGGCAATGATTAAAGCTATTGTAATAGAGATTTTTATTGAGAAATAAACCAGTTATTGACTTGTTATATTCAATCTTGTATAATATACTCAAAAAAGAGCGGGTAAAAGCCCGTCCCCAAATTTGGGACGGTTTTTATTGTATCAAAAAGGAGGATTTTTATGGAAAAACTCGGGATGAACGAAATTAGAGAAAAATTTTTAAGCTTTTTTGAAAGCAAAGGGCACCTGAGACTACCAAGTTTTTCTCTAATTCCTAAGAATGATAAAAGCTTATTGTTAATTAATTCTGGAATGGCTCCTTTAAAACCTTATTTTACAGGAAAAGAAACTCCCCCTAGCAAACGAGTAACTACTTGCCAAAGATGCATAAGAACTCCTGATATTGAAAGAGTAGGTAAAACAGCACGTCACGGTACCTTTTTTGAAATGCTAGGTAACTTTTCTTTTGGTGATTATTTTAAAAAAGAAGCTATTCCATGGGCATGGGAATTTGTCACAGAAGTTTTGGGATTGCCAGTTAACAGGTTATGGGTATCAATTTATGAGGAAGACGATGAAGCATTTGAGATTTGGAACAAAATAGTTGGGTTACCTCCTGAAAGAATTGTGAGAATGGGTAAGGAAGATAATTTCTGGGAGATTGGCACAGGACCTTGTGGCCCTTCTTCAGAGATTTATTTTGACAGAGGTGAAGAAAAAGGCTGTGGGAAGCCTACTTGTGGAGTTGGATGTGATTGCGATAGGTTTATTGAATTTTGGAATTTAGTTTTTACTCAGTTTAATAAGGACGAACAAGGAAATTATCATAGGCTGCCTAATCCAAATATTGATACAGGCATGGGGCTTGAGAGAATAGCCACAATAATGCAGGGAGTCGACAGCATATTTGATGTAGATGTAATAAGAGGTATAACTAATTTTGTATCCCAGATTGCGGAGGTAGAGTATGGAAAAGATGCAGAAAAAGATGTGTCTTTGAGAGTTATTACTGACCATATAAGAGGAATAACTTTCATGATATCAGATGGAATTTTGCCTTCTAATGAGGGAAGAGGCTATGTTTTGAGAAGGCTTTTAAGAAGAGCGGCAAGGCATGGTAAGTTGCTGGGTATAAATGATACTTTCTTGTATAGGGTAGTAGATTCAGTTGTAGAAAATTATGGAGAGGCATATCCTGAAATAATTGATAGGAAGGACTATATAAAGCGAATAGTCAAACTGGAAGAGGAAAGATTTAAGGAAACAATAGACCAAGGGCTCACAATTTTACAAGATTATATAAATGAACTAAAAGTCCAAGGTAAAACCGTATTAGAAGGTTCCAAGGCTTTTAAACTATACGATACCTATGGGTTCCCACTGGATTTAACAAAAGAAATCTTGCAAGAAGCCGGCATTACTGTTGATGAAGAAGGATATACAAAGGAGTTGGAGAAACAAAGGATAAGAGCGAGAAGCAGCAGAAAAGAAGATAATAGTTTGTGGGAACAAGACATATATTCTACTTTAGGAGATATTAAAACAAAGTTTGTGGGATATGATACTTATGAAAGCAATTCAAAAGTTTTAGCTATTGTAAAAGATGAAGAGCTTGTTGAGGAAGCAGAAGCTGGAGATGATGTGAGTATCATATTAGATGTTACTCCTTTCTATGCTGAAAGTGGTGGGCAGATAGGAGACAATGGAATTTTAGAGAATGAAAATGTTTTGATAAAAGTGAAAGACTGTAAAAAAGTAGGAGATAGGTTTATACACATTGGAACAATTGAAAGAGGTTTAATTTCAGTAAGAGATGAAGTAAAAGCTCAAATTGATGTGGTAAGTCGAAGGAATGCTGCAAGAAACCACACTGCAACTCATCTTCTTCATAAAGCCCTAAAGGAGATATTAGGAGACCATGTGCATCAAGCTGGTTCTCTTGTGGCTGATGATCGATTAAGATTTGATTTTTCACATTATCAAGCCGTGACTAAAGAAGAGTTAAAGCAAATAGAAAATAGGGTTAATGAAAAGATATACCAAAGTTTAAATGTGCATATTGAAGAAAAAACTTATGATGAGGCAGTGAAAGAAGGGGCTGTTGCGTTATTTACAGAAAAGTACGGGGATAAAGTAAGGGTTGTAAAAATTGATGATTACAGCATGGAACTTTGTGGTGGAACTCATGTTAAAAATACTAACGAAATAGGGATTTTTAAGATTGTATCTGAAAGTGCAGTTGGTGCAGGTTTAAGAAGAATTGAAGCTTTAACAGGACTTGCCGCAATAAAATATTTAGAGGAAAAAGAAGAGATATTAAAAGAGGCTTCTGATTTATTAAAAGCCCAAGATAAAGAGATAGTTTCAAAAATTGAGAGTTTACAGCAAGTTTTAAAGACAAAAGATAAAGAGATAGAACAATTAAAAATAAAAATGGCTTCTATTTTGGCAAATAGTTTAATCAATTCTGCTATTTCATTAGATGGTATAAAAGTAGTGGTTTCAAAGGTTGAAGATTATGATAGTGAGGCTTTGAAGGCATTGGGAGATATTTTAAAAGATAAATTAAAAACTGCTGCAATAGTATTAGCATCTTCTACCCCAGAAAAAGCTATATTTGTCGGTATGGCTACTAAAGATGTTGTTCAAAAAGGGATAAATATGGGAGCTGTTATTAAAGAGGTGTGCAAAGTATCTGAAGGAAATGGTGGTGGAAGACCGGACATGGCTCAAGGAACAGGCAAAAATCCATCTAAGGTGGAGGAAGCGTTAAACAAAGCTATAGATATTGTAAAAGAACAGTTAAAAAATTGAGAAAAGCTTGACTGGCCAAGTAAATATAGGTTATTATAAAGTTGATGGTAGTTAAATGTATCTAGAGGTGATATATTATGGTAGATAAAAACGAACAGACTCTGAGGTATCACGTTACAACTGATAGAAAAACTGTTAGAGAAATATTGACAGCAGTGTATGAAGCTCTTTCTGAAAAAGGTTATAATCCAATTAATCAAATAGTAGGTTATATATTGTCGGGGGACCCTACTTATATAACCAGCCATAAAAATGCGAGAAATTTGATAAGAAAAATTGAAAGAGATGAATTAGTAGAAGAACTTTTGAGAGAGTATTTATCTTCCCAAAAGTAAGAAAAACAAAATTGCCTCACCTTAGGTGAGGCAATTTTAGAATGGAGAGATTTTTTTGAGGATTATGGGTTTAGATGTGGGGGATAAAACAATCGGGATAGCCATAAGTGACTTGTCAGGTACAATTGCACAGGGACTTACTACTATTAAAAGAAGTAGTAACAAAAAAGATTTTGAGAGAATAAAACAAATAATAAATGAATATGAAGTGGGAATGATAATTGTAGGATTACCTAAGAATTTGAATGGTACTTTGGGGCCACAAGGACAAAAAGTTGTGAGATTTGTTGAACACTTAAAGGAAGCTATTAATATACCAATAATATTGTGGGATGAAAGGCTTACTACAGTAGAAGCGGAAAGGGTTTTAATAGAAAAAGCTGATATAAGTAGGGCAAAGAGAAAAGAAGTAATTGATAAGCTGGCTGCAGTTCTTATACTTCAGAACTACTTAGATTCACAAAAAAATAAATAAATTTTTATTAAAAACTTGACAGTCTTTTTGGTATGTTATACAATTACATTATCTTGAAGTAGAATTGAGGTGAAATAGTATGGAACCAGAAATTATTCAGCTAATCGACGAGCACGGCCATGAAGTAGACTTCGAACTTGTAGCATCATTTGACCTTGATGATACCAGGTACGCTGTTGTGGTCCCTGTCGATGGTGATGGAGAAGATGCTTACATCTTGAGAGTGGAACAAGATGAAAATGGCAATGATATTTTTGTAGGGATCGAAGACGAAGATGAGTTCAATGATGCTGTCGAAGCATACAATGAGCTGATGGAAGAGTATGAAGAATATTATGATGATGATTTTGATGAGGAAGAGTAAATTAAATTAGAGAGAAATTGATTAAGATATACCGTTTTGGTATATCTTAATTTTATATACCCCCAAAATTTAATTTCTATGTAAAAGGGAAATTGGATTCTCAATTGAAATATCTCTGTCCACTATAAAATTTGATATTTGCTAAAAAATCAAAAAAATATTTGACAATTGAAAATGAATATCATAAACTAATATTAGTTGATATTATTTGGCGGTGATTTAGGTGAATGAAATTGAAAAATTTAAAGAAAAATTAAAAGATAAGGGTTATAAGTTGACAACTCAAAGGCGTGTGATATTGGACGTTATTATGGAGAATAGGGATAAACATCTTTCCTCTGAGGAAATATATGACCTTGTAAGGCTAAAATATCCTGAAATAGGGCTTGCTACAGTTTACAGGACCCTTCAGTTATTTGAGGAATTAGGTATTGTCTATAAATTAAATTTTGACGATGGTCGAAATCGATACGAGCTATATCATAATGAAAACCATCAGCATCATCATTTGATTTGTCTAAAATGCGGAGCAGTTATAGAAATGGAAGGAGACCTTTTGGAGAATTTAGAAGAGGCAATAGAAAAAACTAAAGATTTTGAAATAATAGACCATAATGTAAAATTTTTTGGTTATTGTAGCAAATGTAGGAAGAGTTATAATTAAATTTGGGTTTTTGTTTGAGAAATAATTTACATTAACAGGGTTGAAGTATTTTTTTAAATAAAGTATAATTTATATTAACTGGTGTAAGGTACGGGTAAGTGTTTTTGGTTTTTTGGAAAAATAAAATTAAAGCTAAAAATTTCTAATGAAAGGAGATAAGTATTTGGCACACAAGGCAAAACTCAAAATAATACCGTTGGGCGGGTTAAATGAGATCGGCAAAAACATGACGGTTTTTGAATTCGGAAATGACATTATAGTTGTGGATTGCGGTCTCGCTTTTCCAGATGATGAAATGTTGGGAATAGACCTTGTCATTCCCGACATTACTTATTTATTGAAAAATCGGGAAAAAGTGAGAGCAATTGTTTTAACTCATGGTCACGAAGACCATATTGGGGCATTACCCTATATTTTAAAACAACTTAATGTTCCTGTGTATGGGACTCGTTTGACTATTGGTTTAGTAGAATATAAGTTAAAAGAGCAGGGTATTTTAAAAGATAGTAAATTGATAACTGTGAAGCCAAGAGAGATTGTCGAAATTGGTCAGTTTAAAGTGGAGTTTCTAAGGACCTCTCATAGCATTGCAGATTCTGCTGCTCTGGCGATTCACACTCCTGTAGGGACTGTATTTCATTCGGGAGACTTTAAAATAGATTTTACTCCTATAGGAGGAGAAATTGCAGACTTACACCGCTTTGCCCAGTTAGGGGAAAAAGGGGTACTTGTGATGTTGTGCGATAGTACCAATATTGAAAGACCTGGTTATACCATGTCAGAAAGGACAGTAGGAGAGACTTTTGACAATCTATTCAGAAAAGCGGAACAGCGAATTATAGTTACGACTTTTGCTTCTAATATCCACAGAGTGCAACAAATTATAGATTCTGCTCACAAGTATGGAAGAAAGGTTGCTATTTCAGGCAGAAGCATGTTAAATGTAGTTAATGTAGCGATGGAATTAGGCTATTTAATTGTTCCTGATGGCCTTTTGATTGATATTGATGAAGCCAATAAATTGCCCCATGATAAAGTTGCCATTATAACGACAGGCAGCCAAGGGGAACCTATGTCAGCTCTTACCAGAATGGCTTCTTCTGAGCATAAAAAAGTAGAGATTGTACCGGGAGATACAGTGATAATTTCTGCTTCTGCTATTCCGGGAAATGAAAAACTTATTTCTCGCGTTATCAACCAATTATTTAAAAAGGGTGCCAATGTAATTTATGAAGCATTGGCAGATATTCACGTATCGGGTCACGCTTGTCAAGAAGAGATTAAGCTACTTCATACATTAATAAAACCTAAATTTTTCATTCCTGTTCATGGGGAATACAGACATTTAGTTCAGCATGCTAAACTTGCAGAGACTTTGGGAATGCCTCCCCAAAATATCTTTATAGTAGATAACGGGACAGTGTTAGAGTTTACAAAAAATTCTGGAAGAATTGCAGGAACAGTAACAGCAGGGAAAGTGTTAGTAGATGGCTTGGGTGTTGGAGACGTAGGAAATATTGTTTTAAGAGATAGAAAACATTTGGCTCAAGATGGTTTGTTAGTAGTAGTGGTTACTATTTCTAAAGAGACTGGAGGAATTATAGCGGGTCCCGACATAATTTCCAGAGGATTTGTATATGTGAGAGAATCAGAGGATTTAATGGAGGAATCCAAAAATGTTGTCAGAGATGTGTTATCAAAGTGTAAGAAAGAGGGAATTAGCGAATGGGCTACTATAAAATCAATGATAAAAGATGATTTAAGCAGTTTCTTATATGAAAAAACTAAGAGAAATCCTATGATATTGCCAATCATAATGGAAATTTAACCAGGAGGAGCTTAAATATGAACGTCTACGACAAAGCTTATGAACTGGCTAATGCTATAAGACAGTTGCCAGAATACAAAGCTTTTAAAGAGGCGTATCAAAAAATAAATGAAAATGAGCAAAATAAGAAAATGTTAGAGGATTTTAGAAAAAAGCAATTAGAGATTCAAGCTAAAGAGTTGTCGGGTGAAAAAGTGGATCCTAAAGAAAAAGAAGTGTTAGAAAAGCTATGGGAGATATTGAATCTTAATCCTGAGATAAGTTCTTACTTGTCTTTAGAATACGCTCTTGCCAAGATAATGGATGATATACTAAAAATAATCATGGAACCAATGGAGATGAAGTAGATGAAAAGAATAGATACTAAGTACATTGTAAAAGCAGGAGCCATTGCAGCCATTTACTTTGTTGTTACTATTCTTTTGGGCAGTGTTTCTTATGGCCCTATTCAATTTAGAGTATCTGAATCTTTAGTTGTATTACCCATGGTAGAGCCGGCAGCAATATGGGGGGTTTTTATAGGATGTTTATTAGCCAATATAGGAAGCCCCTTTGGACTTCTCGATATTTTGGGTGGAAGTTTAGTGACATTACTTGCTGCGTACCTTACATCAAAGACTAAAACTTTTTACAAAGGTATATTGCCTCCTATAATATTAAATGCTCTTATTGTTTCAATATGGGTAAGTTATTTCACGAAAATGCCCTATTATCTTGTAGTTTTGTATATTGCTTTAAGTGAAGCTATTGTGACAGGTGTATTTGGGTATGTAGTGATTGCAGTATACAAAAGATTAAAAGATAAGTATACTTTATAAAAACAGGTAAGCGGAAGGCTTACTTGTTTTCATTTTTAATTAATTATATAATTTAGGTATACCTACAAAAGGGAGAGAAATGTAATGAATAATGTCGAATACAAAAGAAAAAGTAGATTTGTGGTAATTGTAGTTGTCATAATTTTTTTGTTTTTTTCTGCTTTTATATATTACCAAAGCCTTTTTCAACCTGTAACTACAAAGAGTGATGTAGTTGAAAAAATAATATACATCCCTAATGGCTATTCTACTTCCCAGATAGCTAAGTTGTTAAAAGAAAATAATTTAATTAGAAACGAACGATTTTTTATATGGAGAGCAAAAGTTTTAGGTGCTGATGGAAAATTACAAGCCGGAAAATATCTCTTAAGTCCTAACATGACTACTGACCAAATAATAAAAAAAATATTTGCTGGTAAGGCTCAAATTGATACTGTGAAAGTTACGATTCCTGAAGGGTATACATTAAAAGACATAGCCACCAAATTATCCCGATTAGGTTTAGTAAATAAAGACAAATTTTTAGAAATAGCTCAAAATGACACATTTGACTATGACTTTTTAAAAGATGTTCCTAAAGATAGGCCAAACAGGTTAGAGGGATATCTTTTTCCTGACACCTATTTTATACATGTAAATGCAGATGAAAAAGAAATAATAAATATCATGCTTAAGAGATTTCAAGAAGTTTATAATAGTACTATAAAAAATAATGCAAAAAATGTAGGAATGACTCCTGATCAGATTGTAATAATAGCTTCTATAGTGGAGAAAGAGGCAGCTATTGACAGTGATAGACCTATGATTGCGGGTGTAATATATAATAGACTGAAAAAAAATATGAAACTTCAATTATGTCCTACTGTTGTATACGCATTAGGAATTCATAAAGATGTGCTTTCTTACAAGGATTTGCAGGTAGATTCCCCTTATAATACCTACCAACATTATGGGTTGCCTATAGGTCCCATTTGCAATCCTGGACTTAAATCGATTGAAGCAGCTCTTTTCCCAACAAAGCATGACTTTTACTATTATGTTGCAAAGAAAGATGGGTCCCATATTTTTAGTATAACTTATGAAGAGCATTTAAAAGCTCAGAAAGAAATTGAAGCAATTGAAAATAATAATACTAAATGAAAGGGTTGAGTTATGGAAATAACTCCAAATGATATGAAATTTATAAGAGGGATAGCTCATAAATTTGGATATCCTTTAGATGAGATGGAGAAATATGCCTACGAAAATTATATCCCTATTGCAAAACCGGAAGTTGCTGATTTTTTAAGTTTTATTGTGAAGCTAAAAAAGCCTAACAATATATTAGAGATAGGTACTGCTATTGGCTATTCTACTATAATAATGGCAAAAGCTTATTCAGAAGTTAGTGTAGTCACTATTGAAAGGGATATAAATTTGGCTGAAATAGCTAAAGAAAATTTTAAGAAAGCAAAAGTAGAAGATAGAATCGAGCTTATTTGTGGAGAAGCACAGCAAGTTCTTCCAAATTTAACTAAGATGTACGATTTGATTTTTGTAGATGCGGCGAAAGGGCAATATATAGAATTTTACAAAGAACTGAAAAGACTTTTAAGCAAAGAGGGCGTAATCTTGTGGGACAATATTTTGTATAAGGGATATGTTGTAAATGAGAAAAATGTAAAACATAAGAGAAGAACTATTGTGTACAGAATGAGAGAATTTATAGAAATATTATATCAAGATAAAACTTTGTACACGGTAATTTTGCCTTTAGGAGACGGATTGGCTTTAAGTTTTAAGGAGGAATAGAATAATCATGTTAGAGCTTTTGGCACCAGTTGGAGATTTGGAAAGATTAAAAATAGCTATAAATTACGGAGCAGATGCGGTATATTTTGGAGGGAAACACTATAGTTTAAGGGCTTCTGTTGGTTTGACTCTTGAAGAGATAAAAGAAGCAATAAAATATGTGAGGAAAAGTGGAAAAAAAGCATATATTACTATAAATATCTTTCCCCACAATGAGGATTTGGAAGGATTGCCTGAATACATTAAATCAGTCGTTGACCTTGGCATAGATGCTATTATTCTTTCTGACCCAGGGATTTTTTCTATTGTAAAAGAAGTAGCTCCTGAAGTAGATGTTCATATAAGTACGCAAGCAAATAATGTGAATTATAAAAGTGCTCTGTTTTGGCATAATTTAGGGGCAAAAAGAATAATTTTGGCAAGGGAACTATCTTTAAAGGAGATAAAAGAAATAAGAGAGAAGACACCAAAAACTTTAGAATTAGAGGCATTTGTCCACGGGGCTATGTGCATTTCTTACTCAGGAAGGTGCCTTTTAAGCAATTACCTTACAGGAAGAGATTCTAATAAAGGTGAATGTGCACAACCTTGCCGGTGGAAATATTATCTTGTAGAAGAAAAAAGGCCAGGAGAGTATATGCCCATATTCGAAGATGAAAGGGGCACATATATTATGAATTCTAAAGACCTATGCATGATAGAGTACATTCCAGAACTTGTTGAGGCTGGAGTTACAAGCTTTAAAATTGAGGGAAGAAACAAAAGTGCCTACTATGTTGCTGTAGTGACAAGGGCTTACAGAAAGGCGATTGACGATTACCTTGAAAAAGGAAAAGATTATGTTTTTGACAAAAAACTTCTTGAAGAGGTTTCTAAAGCAAGTCACAGAGGATTTACCACAGGGTTTTATTTTGGCAAGCCAGGTCCTGACGCTCAAAATTATGAGTCTTCTAAGTATATACGTACTCATGATTTTGTAGGAATTGTAAAAGAATATGACCCCAATACAGAAATTGCTGTTGTAGAGCAAAGAAACAGGATGTTTGTGGGAGATAAAATTGAGATTATGGGTCCTAAAGTAGAGTTTGAGCAGCAAATTGAAAAAATGTGGGATGAAGAAGGAAATGAGATTGAAGTAGCTCCCCATCCTCAAATGATAGTGAAAATTCCTGTAAAGTATCCTGTAGAAGAATTTTTTATACTGCGTCGAGAAATTAAAAATTAGGTTAAAACTTGCTCCTTTTGGGAATACTTTTTCCTGAAAGGAGCAAAGTTTTATGGAAAATAGAAATTATAGGATTGTTTTTTTGAGGGTAGTTTTGTCAATTTTAATGTTAACATTGATTTTTAGGCTTTTTTACATTCAGGTAATCAAAGGAGATTTTTATTCTCAAAAAGCGGTGGAACAAAAAATTAGAAGCTTTAAAATTTTGGAGAGAAGAGGAGAAATATACGACAGGAATATGATTCCTTTTACGGATAGAGAATACAAAGAATATATATTTGCTATACCTAAAATGTTAACTGACAAAGAAAAAGCCGCTAAGGTTATAAGTGAAATTGCTGCAGTAGACTATGAGGATGTGCTAAAATCCCTTCGAAGTGCAAAAGATTATGTGAAATATGAAGTTAAATTTAATTTAAACAACAAATTACCTATAGGCATTTTTAAGTTAGCTTTGCCTCAAAGGTATTCGCAAAATTCTTTAGCAAAACATGTAATAGGGTATATAGGAGATAAAAAAATGGGTTTAGAAGATGCTTTTGATGGAATTTTAAATAGCAAAAGGGAAGATAGCATTGCAGTGTTTACTGATGGGAATAATACTGATTATATAAAAGGGTTAGGAGTAAGGTTAAAAACTTCTGGAAAAGAAGTTTTGGGGGTAAAAACTACTCTTGATTATCACATACAAAAGGCAGTAGAGAATGTTCTTGACAAGAATATGGTAGATGGAGCAGCAGTGGTATTAGATATAAAAACAGGTGATATACTTGCAATGGCAAGTAGACCTAATTTTGACCAAAATAATATTCAAGCTTATTTAAATAGCTCTAACGAAGAATTTATAAACAAAGCTGTCTCAATGTATCCCCCTGGCTCTATTTTTAAAATTGTAGTAGCTGCTGCAGCATTAGAATATAATAAAGTGAATTTACAAGATACTTTTTATTGTAGTGGTAGTTATGATATAAATGGAATAGTATTTCACGATTACAAAGGAGAAAGTCATGGAGTAATAAACATGGTAAAAGGTTTTGCAGTTTCCTGCAATACTACTTTTATAAAGATTGGGCAAATAACAGGGGCCAAAAATATTTTGGAGATGGCGAGAAATTTTGGAATAGAAAATGATGATGGTCTGCCAATACCTGAGCAAATAGGGAGATTGCCTAAATTGTCTGATACTTATGGAGCAGGAATTGGGAATTTGTCAATAGGGCAAGGGGATGTGCTGATGACGCCTCTTCAAGCAGCTGATATCGCAGCGACAATAGCTAATAACGGTGTTAGGAATGTTCCACGTTTAGTGACTGCAATAGTTGATGAAGAAGGGAAAGAAATTGAAAAATTGTCTCAGAAAAAGTCTTACAGGGTGATAAGCGAAAAAAACGCTAAAATTTTAAAAGAGATGATGAGAGAAGTGGTTATTGACCCAGAAGGGACAGGGAAAAGGGCTGAGACTACGTATGGCAGTGCTGGTAAAACAGGTTCTGCTGAAGTCAGTAAAGAGCTAAATATATATCATGCTTGGTTTACAGGTTTTGTTCCTTTTGATAAACCTAAATATGCAATTTCGATTTTTGTAAAAAACGGAGATACTGGAGGAACTAAAGCTGCTCCTCTTTTTAAAGAAATAGCGGAGGAAATAATGAAATATTGATGTACGTGCACCATTTTAAATAAAGCACATATAATAGATGTGTAATGTTGAAAAAAGGGGTGGCGGCAATGTGGGAAGTTGTTGTTGCAATTTTGGCTTCAATTGTAAAGGAAATCTTAAATCTTGGTTACTTGACAAACACCAACTCTTTTCCCAATCCACTTACTCCAGAAGAAGAAAAGAAATATTTAGAAGCTTATAAAAACGGTGATGAGGAAGCGAGGAATATTTTAATAGAAAGAAACTTAAGGTTGGTAGCTCATGTTGTTAAAAAGTACAGTGGCACAGGTAAAGATATAGATGATTTAATATCTATTGGGACAATAGGGCTTATAAAAGCAATTTCCACCTTTGATTCTTCTAAAGGAACACATCTTGCCACATATGCAGCCAGATGTATAGAAAACGAAATACTTATGTCTATACGAACGGAAAAAAAGATGAAAGGAGAGGTTTTTCTCCAAGACCCTATTGGTGTCGATAAAGAGGGCAATGAGATATCTTTAATGGATGTCCTTGGCACAGAGGAAGATGAAATATCAGAGCAAGTGGAGAAAAAACTTCAAATTAAAAAGCTGTACAGTAAAATGAACAGCGTTTTAAAAAATAGAGAAAAGTTAATTATAGAAATGAGATACGGGTTATATAATGGTAAAGTGAGAACTCAAAGAGAAATAGCAAAAATGCTGGGTATATCTCGATCATATGTTTCAAGGATTGAGAAGAAGGCTTTAAATAAGCTTTTTAAAGAGCTTTCCATGTAAAACTGTTTGTATTGACAGTTTATTTTTTTTTATTATATAATTTTAACTAAATGAGGTGAAGATATGTATAAAAAGTTAATTCCTGATATTATAGTGGAAAATATCTATGATATCAATTTAGACTTTTTAAAAGAAAAAGGAATTACCAGTCTTGTCTTAGATATTGACAATACTTTAGTGCCTCAAAAATCAAAATTTCCCGATAAAATGACTATTGAATGGCTTGAAAAAGTAAAAAAAGAGGGGTTTAAAATTTGTCTCATTTCAAATAACACTAAAAGAAGAGTGAATGAATTTAAAGAAAAAGTTGGTGTACCTGGAATAGCTTGGGCCATTAAGCCGAGAAAAGGAGCTTTTAAAAAGGCTTTAAAGATTTTAAATGCTAAGCCTAATGAAACAGCTTTAATAGGAGATCAAATATTTACTGATATTTTTGGTGGCAAAAGAGCAGGTTTATATACTATTTTGGTAAAACCTCTATCAGAAGAGGAATTAGGATGGACTAAACTTATGAGAAAAGCGGAAAAACATGTACTTAAAAGGATTGAGAGATATGGAGATTAATTCAAATACTAAACTGTATGGTCTTATAGGGCATCCTGTAGAACATAGTTTATCCCCTTTAATACATAACTATGCTTTTAAGTCTTTAAATTTAAATTGTGTCTACACTGTTTTTGATGTTTTGCCAGAAAAGCTTGAAGATGCAGTAAATGGAGTAAAAGCTTTGGGAATAAAAGGAGTTAATGTGACTGTGCCACATAAAGAGAAGATAATTAAATACTTAGATGTGGTTTCAGAAGAAGCTTTAAAAATTGGCGCAGTCAATACTGTAGTCAATGAAGAAGGAATATTAAAAGGCTATAATACGGATGTCTATGGCTTTATAGACTCATTAACAGAAGTAGGAGAAAAAATTGAAGGAAGAAAAGCTGTTGTCTTAGGAGCTGGTGGAGCTTCTAAAGCTGTTTGTGTCGCCCTTGCTCTAAAAGGGATAGATTCGATAATAATTGCCAATAGAAGTGTTGAGAGAGCAAAAGATTTGTCAGAGTACATTAAAAAAGAATTTAAGATTCAGTGTGATTACTGCAGTATAAATGAAGTAAAAGAACTACCAGAAATAGATATACTTGTTAATACTACAAGCGTAGGAATGTATCCAAATACAGAAGATTCTCCTGCTGATGAAAAAGTGGTTTTGAAAGCTAAATTTGTCTATGACCTTATTTACAATCCTTTTGAAACTGCTCTTTTAAAACATGCGAAAAAGAATGGAATAAAGTATTCTAATGGACTTTCTATGTTGGTAAATCAAGCTAATTATTCTTTCAAATTATGGACAGGGGGATTTTTCGACAAAAATTTGGTATACAGGTATTTAAAAGAAGGAATTACGCATAATTTGTAGAATATTTTATAAAGAGTAGATGAAGTGAGGCTATATGTGGGCACTTTATGCCTCACGGATACAGTGGTGCAACCGGCTTTATGTCGGCTTTATTATTTTTGGAGGTATATTTTATGGCCAAAAAAAAGCTAGGAGAGCTTTTAGTTGAGGTAGGGCTTATAACAGAAGAACAACTAAAGCACGCAATAGAAGTTCAAAACAAAACAGGAGAAAAGTTAGGAAAAGTTCTCATTAAATTGGGGTATGTTACAGAAAGCCAAATACTAGAGGCTTTAGAATTTCAATTAGGTATTCCACATGTAGATTTGCAAAAATACTATATTGATCCCGATGTAGCAAAATTAATTCCTGAAGCCGTTGCTAAAAGACATACTATTATTCCTATAAAAAAAGATGAAGATGGTATATTGGTAGCAATGGCAGACCCTCTGAATATTTTTGCACTAGATGATGTGAGAATCATTACGAAACAAAATGTAAAGCCTTTAATTGCTTCTGAAGGAAGTATCTTAAAAGCCATAGATAGAATTTACGGAAGAGAACAGGCAGAAAAAGCAGTACAGGATTTTAAAAAGGAGTTTCAAAGTGAAAGTCAAGAAGAGCTGCCAGATGAGATTCTTGAAGAAGTACAAAACGCGCCTGCTGTACGCTTTGTAAATTCTATAATTGAGCAGGCAATAAAAAATAGGGCTTCAGATATTCACATTGAACCTACTGAAAAAGACCTTAGAATTCGATTTAGGATAGATGGACAATTAACAGAAGCTATGAGGACTATAAAAAGTACCCATGCCCCTGTTGTGACAAGAGTAAAAATTATGGCTAATATGAACATCGCTGAAAGAAGACTTCCTCAAGATGGCAGATTTGATTTTACTACAGGTGGTAAAAATATTGACATAAGAGTTTCTTCGTTGCCCACTGTTTTTGGAGAGAAATTGGTATTGAGGCTTTTAGACAAGGAAAATTTTATAATGACAAAGGAGCAATTAGGTTTTGAAGAAGAGGATCTGGTGCTCTTTGATAAACTTATCAAAAGGCCTAATGGCATTGTGCTTTTGACTGGTCCTACAGGTAGTGGGAAAACCACCACTCTTTATGCAATGCTGAGAGAGCTTAACAAACCCAATGTTAATATAATAACTGTTGAGGACCCTGTTGAGTATTCCCTTGAGGGAATAAACCAGGTACAAGTTAATGAAAAGGCAGGCCTTACCTTTGCGACTGCTCTTAGGTCAATTTTGAGGCAAGACCCTGATATAATTATGATTGGAGAAATTAGAGATACTGAAACTGCTGAGATAGCTATTCGTTCTGCCATAACAGGGCACTTAGTCCTTTCCACTTTGCATACAAATGATGCGGCGGGAGCGGTGACTAGGCTTATAGATATGGGTATAGAGCCTTATCTTGTATCTTCTTCTGTAGTAGGGGTTATTGCTCAGAGATTGGCGAGAAAAATATGTGATAACTGTAGAATTTCTTATAAAGCTTCCAAAGGTGAAAAAGAGCTATTGGGAATTTCAGAAAATGAAGACATTACTTTATACAAGGGGAGAGGGTGCCCTGTTTGTAATAAAACAGGCTATAGGGGAAGAATTCCTATATATGAGATAATGACTGTTACTTCTGATATTAGAGAGCTTATAAATGCTAAGGTTTCCTCTGATGTTATTGGAGCTCAGGCTGTAAAAAATGGCATGAAAACTTTACGAGAAAGTGCTAAAAGACTTGTATTACAAGGAAAAACTACAATTGATGAAATGATAAGACTAACTTACGAGGAATGAGGGATATGGATACAAAGGAACTTTTAAAATTAGTAGTTGAAAGAAAAGCTTCAGACTTGCATATAACGGTTGGAGTACCTCCAGTTCTTAGAATTAATGGCTATTTAGAAAAATTAGAAGGGGAACCTTTTACCCCTGGGCAGACTGAAGAAATAGTTAAGGATTTATTGACAAGTGAGCAATTGAAAAAGTTAGAACAAAATGGAGATATTGATTTGTCCTATTCAGTTACAGGATTAGGAAGGTTTAGAATAAATGTATACAAACAAAGGGGAAGTTATAGCCTTGCAATAAGGTCTGTAGCTTTGAGAATACCTACAATAGAGGAATTGGGACTTCCTCCAATACTTAAAGACTTAGCTTTAAAGGCAAGAGGGCTTATATTGGTAACAGGACCTACTGGCAGTGGTAAATCTACTACACTGGCTGCGATGGTGGATTGGATAAACTCTAAAAGGACTTGTCATATTCTCACATTGGAAGACCCTATAGAATATTTACATAAACACAACAAAAGCATAGTAAATCAAAGAGAGATTGGGCATGATGCGGCATCTTACGCTTCAGCTTTAAGGGCTGCTTTAAGGGAGGACCCGGATGTTATATTAGTGGGAGAGATGAGGGATTTAGAAACCATCCAAATTGCTATAACTGCTGCTGAGACAGGCCATCTTGTTTTGTCCACTCTTCACACAATAGGAGCCGTTAAGACGATCGATAGGATTATTGATGTTTTTCCTCCCCATCAGCAGCAGCAGATAAAAATTCAGCTTTCAAATGTTTTAGAGGGAATTATTTCTCAACAGCTTATACCTAAAAAGGACAACAGCGGCAGAGTAGTTGCGACAGAAGTGATGATTGCTACTCCTGCTATAAGAAATCTCATAAGAGAAGGGAAGACTTTCCAGATACAGTCGGCAGTTCAAACAGGTAGCAAGTTTGGAATGATGACAATGGATATGTCTATTTTACATCTGTTAAAAAGAGGAGTTATATCATTAGAGGATGCTTTGACATATTGCGTAGACCAAGAGAATTTTTCTCGCATGATATAGAGGTGATTATATGCCGTTGTATGCTTATAGGGCAAGGGATATGGGAGGAAATCTCGTTACAGGGACTTTGGAAGTTGACTCAAAATCTCAGTGTATTGACATTTTAAAACAGAGAAATTATTATATAATCGACATACAAGAAGAGATAGTCAAACAAGACATACTCGATTTTAGTTCTTTTAAAAAGGTCAAAGTAAAAGATATTGCGGTCTTCTGTCGGCAGTTTGCCACTCTGATAAATGCAGGGATTCCTATAGTGACCTCTTTGGTTACTATGAGAGAACAAGTGGAGAATAAAAGACTGAAAAATGCTTTGAGAGAGGTGTACGAAGAAGTTCAAAAAGGAAGGACTCTTTCTGATGCTATGAAAAGGCACAGTGATGTTTTTCCTATGCTTTTATATAATATGGTGGAAGTGGGGGAAGTAAGCGGTACTTTAGATAAAGTGATGAATGAAATGGCAGAACACTATGAAAAAGAGAATGAATTAAATCAGAAAATAAAGTCTGCCCTTACATATCCTGTAATTGTGTCAATCGTAGCGATTTTGGTGGTTATATTTCTCTTGACAAATGTTTTGCCTATTTTTGTGGGGATGTTTGAAAATGCAGGTGTACAGCTGCCACTGCCTACAAGGATTCTCCTCGCTATAAGCGGTTCTATATCTAAATATTGGTATTTTTACATAGGAGTAATTTTGGTGATTTCTTATTCGATTTCGAGTTTTTTAAAGACACCTCAAGGAAGGTGCATTTATGACAGAATGCTTTTAAACATGCCAATCTTTGCCCCTTTAAACAAAAAGATTTTAATTTCCAGGTTTACAAGGACTTTAGGAACATTGATAAGTGCTGGTGTACCGCTTATGAAGGCAATGGAAGTAGTAGAAAAAGTTGTGGGTAATACAGTAGTAGCAGAGGGACTTAAAAAAGCGCAAGAAGATATAAAAAAAGGCTTACCCCTTTCAGAACCTCTAAAAAGAATTGGCATTTTCCCGCCAATGGTGATTCAGATGATAGGTATTGGTGAAAGTTCAGGTTCATTGGACAGCATATTAAATAAAACTGCTGATTTTTATGACGGAGAAGTGGATACAGCCGTGTCACAAATGACAACTCTTCTAGAGCCTTTAATAATTGTTATGCTGGCGACAGTGGTAGGATTTATAGTTATTTCAATTGTCATGCCACTGTTTGAGTTATACAATTTCATAGGCCAGTGATATTGGGAAAGGGGGTGAAAAAGGATGGAATGGTTTGTAAAAGCATTAAATAAAGATGAAAGAGGTTTTACATTAATTGAATTGATTGTTGTCATTGCAATTTTAGGTATATTGGCAGCCATTGCAGTGCCAAGAGTGACAACTTCATTGTCAAATGCTAAGGCTAATGCCGATATAGCGAACGCACAAATTATTGGGCAAGCGGCTGAGAGATACTACATAGAAACAGGTAACACAACCACTGATATACAAGATCTAGTCGATGCAGGATATTTGAATAAAGAACCACAGGATCAATATAAAAAATCATTTACTCTTGAAATGACATCTGATGGCAAAGCAACAGTTAAAGATTCTAGTGGTAAACAGCTTTATCCATAAGCAATATAGTTTTTGCTAAATAATACATTTTGGGCACATTTTTGTGCCCTCCTTAATATTTTTTAGGAGGGTCATTATGGAGATACTACTTTATATACTGATATTTTTATTCGGCACAATTATAGGAAGTTTTTTAAATGTGGTCATACACAGAGTACCTAAAAAAGAATCAATAGTCTATCCGCCTTCTCACTGCCCTAGTTGTGGTCATGAATTAAATGGTATTGATTTAATACCAATATTGAGTTATATTTTACTTAAAGGAAGATGCAGGTACTGTGGAGAAAAAATTTCAATAAGATACCCTGTTGTGGAGCTGCTTACAGGAA
>Ga0224486_100020_pt1 | contig 94515 bp, 93 predicted proteins | sample TexhydDE_CT_test_FD_172013 | JGI IMG/M metagenome (GOLD analysis project Ga0224486, IMG submission 172013) | Fracking water microbial communities from deep shales in Oklahoma, United States - hydraulically fractured wells DE_CT_test ... | reverse complement strand
AAGTAGTCATCATAAATTTAGGTTTTTTGAGAATATTAAGCTCACTGGCTCCTATAAAAGTTTTATGGTAACTGCATAAAGTATTTGACATGCCTCTCGATTCGGCAGTATCAATAAGATAATCTTCGATGAAGAAGCCTGACATGAAAGAAGAATATGCTTCAATAAATAAGGGTTTTATGTCCATAGCAATCAAAAATTCAGAGGGTGCAAAGAGGTTTACCCAAGCAGAATTTTGAGGATTTGCTAGAGAGTCTTTTATGCTTTTTATAGAGTATTTATTTAGGTAATGAAGAGATTTGGGAATCCTTTTGTCTTTGAAAAAGCTCACATAATAGTAAGCAGCGGTAAGACCAAAATTTATTAGCTTATTTACTTTTTCCGGTCTATTCATATTATCTTTTATAATATTGGTATAAATCTTTACTGTATCCATTTTATCACTACCCCATAAACTCCCCTTCCTCACAGAAGTGGTTTTTTCTCCAGTTGATATTTATTTCTCATCTCCTAGATAATTTGTTTTGCCCTTTCCCTAAGCATTCTTTCTTCTTCATTCTCAGGCTCAGGTAAGGTAACATTATGCGGCGCTGGCCTTCCATTCTCATCTACATGAATAAAAGTAGCAAAGCCTAAGATGCGCAATACTTATTTCGTTCATCATTTTAGCCTCCTTTAAATTAATTCTATTCATTGGCAAAAGAATGCAAAATCCTTTAATTCAATATTACCACAGTTTTTAAAATTTTGCATATGTTACGTTTACTAATTAATGTTTTCACTAAAAAGTTTTTAAATCCCTGTATAAAAAATCTTTAAAATAAAAATCGCCTACCTCCTTTTCATTTAGAGGTAAGCGGTACTATGCTGTAAACACTGGTCTGAGTGGGGGGACTTGAACCCCCGGCCTCCAGAACCCCATTCTGGCGCGCTACCAGCTGCGCCACACCCAGAAACAAACTATGTTCAGCTTTTATTATAAACGAGATAAAAGAAAAAATCAATAGTTAAATGATTATAAAGATTATTCCGCCTCCGCTGTCATTTGCAACTCTTTCTAATGTATCTCTTAGTTTATGACTTAAGTTTTCGGGAATAGCGCCAATCTTGCTTTGCATTCCTTCCTTTACAAGGTCACTCAAGGTCTTGCCAAAAATGTTGGATTCCCAAATTTTTTCTGGATCGCTCTCGAACTGTTCTGTCAAATATTTTACAAAATCTTCACTTTGCTTTTCTGTTCCTACAACTGGCGATACTTCTGCCGTAATATCAGTTCTAAATATGTGATATGAAGGAGCAGAAGCTCTAAGCCTTACCGCAAACCTCCCACCTTGCCTTACTATTTCGGGTTTTTCAAACTTCATGTCATCAAGGCTTGCAGGTACCACTCCTACACCTATTTTTTCAGCTTGTAAAAAGGCGTCTTTAACTCTATCATACTGTCTTTTTGCATAAGCCAATTCTCTCATCATTGTCATTAATTCTTTATCACCATGAATTTCAAGTCCGCTTTCATCACTTAATATCTTAAAGAATAAGCCTTCTTGGGTTTTTATTTCAACATTTGCACAGCCTTCACCTGGAGTTATCTTCTTTATAAACACCTCAGAAAAGTTTTCATTTGCTTTAAGACCACCAACTAACTTAGGTATATCTCTTAATCTAAACAAATCTTTTATGTTTTCTTTTACTGTTTCCATTATATTTTGCTTAAGCCAATGACTTTTATCAAGAGCATCTACCCATTTAGGCAAATCAATTGCAATCTCCCGTATGGGAAATTCAAATAAGACTTTTTCCAAAATTGCATGAATGTCTGGTATTTCCATTTTAAGTACATTTAAAACAACAACAGGTACATCGTATTTTTTCTCTAATTCTTTTGCTAAATTAATTGTTTCGGGACTTTGAGGATCAGTTGTATTTAGCACTATTATAAAAGGTTTATTCAATTCTTTTAATTCTTTTACTACCCTTTCTTCTGCTGCTACATAATTTTCTCGCGGTATGTCGGTTATGCTTCCATCAGTGGTCATCACTAATCCTATTGTAGAATGGTCATTTATGACTTTTTTTGTTCCTATTTCTGCCGCTTCCTCAAAAGGTATTTCATAATCATACCAAGGAGTAGACACCATACGGGGCTTATCCCCTTCCATGTATCCCAGTGCACCTTTGACCATATATCCTACACAATCTACTAATCTCACTTTAAACCTCGTGTTTTCATTAATTGTTATCTCTACCGCTTTTTCAGGAACAAATTTAGGCTCAGTAGTCATTATGGTTTTGCCTGCTGCACTTTGTGGCAATTCATCTTTTATTCTCTCTTTTTGGGGAAGATTTTCTATGTATGGCAGTACTAATATGTCCATAAATCGCTTAATAAAAGTCGATTTACCTGTTCTCACTGGGCCTACTACTCCTATGTAGATATCCCCTTGTGTTCTTTCTGCAATATTTTTATAGATATCGTAGTTTTCCAACCCATTTCCCTCCTTTTTATATCCCCATATCCTTTTCTTCTCACTCATATATATATGCTTTAACAGTACATTTATATGTAAAAAATATTGAAATATAATAAAATCTCCGGAAAACCGGAGATCAAATACCGTGCAATTCATGTTTTTTATCTCTCGTCATAAGGCTATAAACAGCCTCATAGGGATTTTTACCCTCAAAAAGTATGGAATAAATTTCTTTAGTTATTGGCATTTCTATTTTATGAATTTGAGAAAGTCTGTAGGCGGATTTTGTAGTATTAACTCCTTCTACTACCATTCCTATCTCTTTTAATGCTTCTTCTAAACTTTTACCTTTACCTATAAGTATCCCTGCTCTTCTATTTCGTGAAAGCATGCTGGTACAAGTGACAATGAGGTCTCCTACACCTGCCAAACCTAAAAACGTCAACGGATCAGAACCTAACGCGACACCCAAACGAGTAATTTCCGCAAGACCTCTTGTCATAAGAGCAGCTTTGGTATTATCGCCAAATCCAAGCCCGTCTGAAATTCCAGCTCCCAAGGCTATAATATTCTTTAATGACCCTCCTAATTCCACTCCCACAACGTCCTTGTTTATATACAACCTAAAGTTTTCATCCATAAAGGCATCTTGCACTACCTCACAAGCTTTAACATTTAAAGAGGCTAAAACACAGGCTGTAGGAATTTGCCTGACTACTTCCTCAGCATGACTAGGACCTGACAAAACAACTACATCATTTGAAAGATATTCTTTTATGACTTCAGACATTCTTTTTAAAGTGGAAGTCTCTATTCCCTTTGCAAGATTTACCACAATAAAGTTTTTATCAGCTACCTCTTTTAATTTTTCCGATATCTCTCTCACAGCATGAGAAGGTACTGCGATTACTACTATTTCAGAGTTAGTTACTGCCTCTTTTAAATCAGTAGTAATGGAAATTTCTTGAGGAATATCAACATCAAGATATTTTTTATTGTGACGAGTAGACACAATTTCCTCAAACTGATTTTTATCTCTCAGCCACAATGTAATTTGATGCCCAAGTCGGTTTAAGTGTATCGCTATAGCTGTTCCCCAACTTCCCGCACCTAATACTGATATTTTCATGACCACTTTCCTTTCTCATTTTATTTCCGTCTTTTGTCCCAGCTTGGATTCTGTTCCCGCCAGCAAACGTTTTATATTAGAACGGTGTTGGAAAATTGCTAAAGATGCCAGAATAAGCGAAAATATGAATATTTGTGCTGAATTCCAAAAGATTGCATTTAAAAGCACAAAAGTAACCGACCCTGTTATGGACCCTAAAGATACGTATTTTGTCAAAACAATTACTGTAACCCCAATTGCTAAGGCTATGAGCCCTAAAAGAGGACTTACAGTCATTACAACTCCAACACTTGTAGCAATTCCTTTTCCACCTCTAAATTTTAAAAACACAGGCCAGTTATGACCGCATACCACTGCTATTCCTGCAATCATAGCACCAGTATTACCCATTAAATACTTACCGATTAATACGGCTATTACTCCTTTTAACACATCCAATGCAAAAACAGGAGCTGCAGCTTTATATCCTAATACTCTCAAAACATTAGTAGCTCCTGCATTTCCACTTCCATAATTGCGAATGTCTATGTTTCGCGTGTATTTTGTAAAAATATATGCATTGTTTATGCAACCAATCAAATAAGCAATGATGGCCGTTAAAACAGCGTACATATTTCCCCCCCTTTCTCTTTTAATTTTCTCCTCTTTTTTTAGTAGAAATCACAATAGGTACCCCTTCAAAGCCAAAATTTTGTCTTAATGTATTCTCAATAAATCTTAAATAGGAAAAATGCATCAGCTCTGGTTCATTGACAAATACTACAAAAGAAGGTGGCTTAATTCCTACTTGTGAAGTATAATATACTTTTAATGGTTTGCCCTTATCAGCAGGTGGCGGAAACATAAGTATAGCTTCATTTAGCACATTATTTAAAAGACCAGTAGTAATTCTTTTATTATATTCCTCCCACACTTTATCTACAGTCTCTAAAACTCTGTGTACTCTTTGCCCTGTTTTCGCTGAAATAAATAGTATAGGAGCAAAAGATATAAAAGATAGTTTTTCTCTTACCATCTTAGTATACTCATTAACAGTATTATTATCTTTTTTTATTGCATCCCATTTATTAACAACTATGATGATTCCTTTTCCATTCTCAAACGCATATCCTGCTATTTTAGTGTCCTGTTCTGTTGGACCTTCTGTAGCATCTATCATCAAAAGGCATATATCAGACCTTTCAATTGCAGCTAAAGCTCTTAGTACACTGTACCTTTCTATAGATTCGCTAATTCTACTTTTTCTACGTATCCCTGCTGTATCAATAAGAACATAGTTCTTCCCATCTTTTGAAAAAGGAGTATCTATTGCATCCCGTGTAGTGCCAGGTATGTTACTGACTATTACCCTTTCTTCTCCTAATATTTTGTTAACTAGTGAGGATTTCCCCACATTAGGTTTGCCAATAACAGCAATTTTAATTGTCTCTTCAGTGTATTCTAACTCTTCCTGTGGCAATCTTTTTACTACTTCGTCTAAAAGTTCTCCGATGCCCAACCCATTTGACGCTGAAATGGGAATGGGATTGCCTAAACCAAGACTAAAAAAGTCATAATAAGTAGGAGGCATTTCTTTAAAACTGTCCACCTTGTTGCAAACCAAAATAACTTCTTTTTTTGCTCTTCTTAAAATGTTTGCTATTTCTTCATCTTCTGGCATTAAACCTTCTTTTGCATCAACTAAAAATAATATTACGTCAGAAGTATCAATTGCTGCTTCCACTTGTAAACGAACTTTTGAAAAGAGAATATCTTCAGCATTTGGGTCTAATCCTCCTGTGTCTACTAATATAAATTTTTTGTCCAGCCATTCTGCATTACCGTATATTCTATCCCTTGTAACTCCTGGTTTGTCTTCAACAATAGAAATTCTCTTTCCCATAATCTTATTAAAAAGAGTAGATTTACCCACATTTGGCCTACCTACAATACTCACCATTGCACCTGCCATACTATCACCTTCCACTCTGTATCTTTTGTAAAAATTCTTTTCCATCCACTGGTGAAACCATAATTTGTGCACCAAGTTCCTTTTCTACTTCTTCAACTGTCATATCATCAAGAAAAACATTTGAACTTTCTCTTAGCATGACATCGGGAATAACTAAAACTTCCCCATTTACTTTGCCTTTTAATTGGTTTATTATATCTTTCCCCACCACAAGTCCAGCTACCGTGATGTTGTGACCAAAAAACTCATTGTGTATCTTCTCCACTTTTACATTAAACCCTGTTTTTCTTAATTCTTTCGCTACTTCTTCCATAAAATTATAGGCAGCTATTCCTGTAACAATAAGGTAAGGGGTGGTGTTTATATTTTTCCCTTTATTCGCTTTTAATCTTTTTAGACTCCTTTCAAATTGATGTTTAAACAATGCCATAAGTCCTACGCCATTTTCTATTTGAGGGAACCCCTCGTAATAATAATAAGAAGGTATAGTAACACCTGCCATCACATAAAACTCATCTGATAAAAAAACAAAAGAAGAACCTAATTCTTTCTTTAATTTCTTTTGCCATGAAGACACTTGTTCGACTACATTTTTAGCTTCTTCTTTGGTAAATGTCCTAAGTTTATAAAGTCTCTCTCTGTGGTCTGTAAGTCCTACTGGAACAACTGCTATTGATTTTACACCAGGATATAGACTTGACAAATCCTTGATAGTTCTGTCAAGAATTTTACCATCATTTATTTCTGGACATAATACGATTTGACCATGTACCTCAATTCCGTTTTTACAAAGCTTTTTTAATTTATCCATTATACCTTTTGCATTCGGGTTATTTATCATTTTCACTCTTACATCATCATCAGTGGCATGAATTGAAACATATAAGGGAGAGAGCTTATATTTTATTACCCTGGCAATTTCCTCTTCACTCATATTAGTCATAGTAATAAAATTACCTTGTAAAAAGGAAAACCTATAATCGTCATCCTTAAATAAAAGAGATTTGCGGACTCCTTTAGGTAACTGGTCAATAAAGCAAAAAATACACTTATTTCTACAATGTTTTGGTTTGTCAATTATTTCTTCTTCAAAGACTAACCCTAAATCCTCATCATAGTCTTTTTCCACTTCAAAAATATATCTTTCTCCTGTAGCCTTTTCAATTTCTAATTGTATAAACTCATTTGACACTTCATATCGATAATCTATTATATCAATTATTTCTTTTCCGTTTAATGTAATGAGTTTGTCTCCTTTTTGTATATCTAAATCCCATGCTATACTTCCTTTTATTACATCTTTTATATTTATTTTATGCATATTTTTCCTCCTAAATTAACTCCTCTCTTTTCAATTATGAATTAATCCTATCAATACGTCAAGACCTTATTTGCAACTTTGTTTTAATATCTGTTACTAATTTTACGAAATTGTTGTATTTTTTCAATATACCATATACCGTTATAAGCCTACCTAAAAAGATAATTCCTAAGCGCCTTGACGTAATACCTCCAATCTTTGTAGTAAGTCCTATGGTAGGAAGTGCATCTACGACTAATATATCTTTTTCAGAAATTCCATATAAAGACAAAAAACTGTAAATAGCTTTTGTCACTATTTCTCGCCCATTTCTCGCACCGACAATGTACACATAGTTTCCAAATTCATCCTTACCCATATAAAAAAGAGTGCCAATTTCATCGTTGGAAGTTTTATCATAATGAGGAAGAGAAACAATTTCTTCATAAGTAGGCACTCTGTCAATAGGTAAAAGTCCTATGTGTATAGAAGCAGCTACAACAGAAGAGTGAGCACTTCCATAACACATATATACAATAATCACAAACCTACCACCTCATAGTATTTTTTTATATCTCTCTACAAATCTTTTTATATTCTTGTGTCTCATCAAATAGTAATTATATAAAAAATTGTCTATAGTTTGTGTTAGTATTTTCTTACCTCTTAGATTCATCAGCACTTTAAAAAAAATTACATCATAGTGGGAAGTGTCTATAAAAATTATATCTTCTTTTATTTTAAAAACTTCCATCAAATCATACAAAGTTTTCTTGATATTTTCACTAAAATTTTTCATTCCTATTATGAAGACTTCATTTTGATTATTATCTTTCCCAATAAATCTCATTTGTCCATAATCAACTTGAAACAAAAAAGGAATTTTAAAAAATTCCTCTTTTTCAATTTTGGATTTGTCATTTAAATGAAGATATGCACATATAGGAGAAGAATAGCACCCATAATAGCTATAATACACTACTTTCATAGATACCACCTAATATTGTTTAACTAAAATAAATACTCCATTTTCAAGGTCGTGAACGGCTGCCTTAAAAATTCTGCTCAAATACATAGAAAGCTTTTGCTGTTCTTCTTCATTTTCTACATAAATGATGGGTGCAGTACCACTTGAGACATTGTCTTTTGCTTTTCTTAAAGCTACTATTGCTATTATATATCCTGTAACATGTACTTCCATTCTATCACCTCAATTGAAAGCTTTTCTCGCGCCCCTTGACTTTGAAGGATACTTTCTTACAGTTTCAATTGCTGGCACATTCTTTATAATTTCCACAAATGCATCTATATCAGGCTTCATCGCTACCATAACCACAATAATATCTCCATTTTCATTGTTGTTCATAGTAAGAGGAGCTAATTCAGGAGTATCAATATTCATTTTTAATCCTAATTGATTAGCAGCTTCATGGAGAATAGCCTGTCTTATTCCTAAGTTATTTATGGAAATTAAACTATCTAACCCTTTCGGACGTATTATAACAGCCATTCCAAATTTCTCTATTATTTCTCTTCCTTCTTTTAGACCTATATCTGCTAAAACCACATCCTCAACGCACAATAAAGGTCCTTTAAAAACAATCTTTGAAGGAAGAACTTCAGCAATATCTCTAATATAAGCGATTTTCATTACATAACGAGACAAATAAATTGCTAATCCTCCCACAATTGTACCTATTATAACACTTTTAGAAAGATAAACTGCCAAAGAAGTAAGAGCAGCTACTGCCATAGCAATATAGTTTCTTGCTTCAAAAATTTTAGCTATATTTTCTATATACGCTGCTCCTCTTGGAACTAATTCTGTTGCTTCCATTTTTTCTAAGCTGGCTCTCTCTATTTCTCTTACTTCTTTAAATTGTTGTGCTGCCAAAGCTAAAAAGGTGACAGCAGTGTACTGTTTTTCAATTAATGCAGGCACAGAAAAAGCTCCTAAAGCCGCTGAAATTATCCCTAAGGTTAAATGAGTCATATAACCTTGAGGATAAGTAGGATACTGCCTATAGTCCACTCTTAAATATATAAAGCGGGCAAGTGTCCCCAAAGCAATTCCACAAACCACAATATTGATATAAAATTCATGATTTATGCTCATGGCTCATCTCCTTTTTTCCGCCTAAACTTACCCAAATAACTTGCAAATTCGTTGCGCGTAGCTTTAGAAAACTTGTGATACATCTCTCGCCCACCAGTACTCAAAAACATGAAAGCTACTGCTGACACTACGACAACTCCAATCAAAACCCATATTCCGGTACCTGCAGCTTTGTTCTGTCCAGGAAGCGGTCTTTGAGCTTTTGTAACAGTACCTACTTGTTTTTGCTCATCTGAACCATAAAGTGCTTTAGTCAATATGTCTGCTATTAAAGAAGCAGAAACTTCTGCTCTTTCTCTTGTATGAGAATAAGTACCAAATTCTAACAATAAAGAGTTTGGAGTCAAATCTTGATTAAAATCTCCTTTTCCAAAAAATATATCCTTGATCATGTTTGGATATGTCTTATCCGCAATAGCTTTTATCCTATAGGCTAATTGCTGATTTGCTTTTAAATTAGGATTGTTTCGTCCTAAGACAATTCTTACGCCTGTAGCATTCTTCCCTGCAATTTTTCGTATATATTCTTCGAGTGGTACTGCATCTCTATGAACATCCAAAAGTAGGTCCGGTTTAAAATCCTTTAAAAGTTTGACCGCTCCAGTTCTTGATCGGCTGTATGCCATAGCATCATGAGGTAGATACAAAGTCCTGTCCACTTTGACTGTGACTCCTTTTGCCTCTAAAGCTTTTTGTAAGGCAGCATCTACTTTGTATATGCCGCCATGTCCATTGATACTTGCAGCGCCATCTGAAGGAAGATAGGATTCGTCACTGTGGGTAGAATATATCGCCACTCTTTTTTCACCAGTATTTTCTGCTACTGCCATTGCTTGTAAAATTTCTTCTATATTCACATCTGGAAGTTTTTCTGTTTGCAAATACTTTGCATAAGCTGTATTTTCATTTTTATTCACTTTGAACACTTCATACAATTTATTATCTCCTGATAAATATCTATCCCCCTTATAAACCTCCATTGCAGTTCTGAAAAGTACTTTATTTGTCTTTGCATCATACACTGTGTAATAATCGGGTTGTAATTCAGCCTGCTTCTCTGCATAACTGCTAATAGAAAAAGATAAAAATCCAATAACCAATAAGATTAATATTGTAACTTTATTCATCTTCCTTTTGTTCATTTTTATCACCCTCTTCTTTTTTGTTAGTATCTATCAAGCTGCTAGCCATACCCTCCCTAGGTTCAAGATGCTTTTTAGAAGTACCTCCTTGTATTTTTTCTCTTGTTTCCCCAATTATTTCAGACAAAAACACGGCAATTATCATAGATATAACTACCGAATCAAAAAATCCAGCTCCTCCTATGGATACGGCTCCTCTTGTCCCTGTCAAGTAGTTTGAGACTGCCTGCATTACATTTGCCAGTATTATTCCCATCACCCCTGCAATAAAAGCACTTCTTCTCGAACGTGAAAAAAGATACGCAATTAAACCTCCAACAATACCATAAATATACTTAGGCTCAATAATCATGGCTTCAGGTTCTGCAGGAAGTATTCGCCCTGCAATAAAAACAGCTATTCCTGCAACAATTGATACTACAACTGCATTTACTCTTTCTCTGGTACTTTCTGCTTTCAAAAAAAGATACACACATACTGCTATAGGGATAACAGCTCCACCTATGTTTATAGACACAGTTTTTGTTATAGGAATATTAGGTATTAATGTCCCTATAATCATCCCAATTATCACCAAAAAAGCCCATGTATCTGTCATTTTCATCCTATCTAATACTCTATGGGCAAATCCGAACAAAACGACCAATCCTGTAATAGAAAGCAAAATATAGCTTAATGGCATCAAAATCACTCCCTAACTTTTTTTCTTAAAAATATGTTTTACACAATGCAAAAAAAATATGCAAAAAGCGCTCACTTTTTCGAGTGAGCGCTTTTTGCATTTCAATTTAAATCTATATGTTCACCGGTATCTAGATAAATTACCCATTCACATATATTAGTTGCATGGTCAGCAATTCTTTCAAGATAACGAGCAACAAACAAAAATTGTGTTGCCTGGTCAATGTTTCTAGGGTCTTCCATCATATATGTCAAAAGTTCTCTAAAAATCTGTTTGTAAAGAGCATCTACTATATCGTCTTTTTCGCCAATAGCTCTCGCCAGTTCTAAATCTTGTCGTACATAGGAATCCAAAGACATTTTAACCATTTCTCTTACAATTTCTGCCATTCTTGGAATATCGATTAAAGGTTTTATATAATTTTGATGAGCAATCCTCAACGTAGTCTTTGCTATATCTACTGCATGATCTGCCATTCTTTCTAAATCTGTAACAATTTTAAGACCCGTCAAAACTATTCTCAAATCTCTTGCAATTGGCTGCTGGGTTACAATAATCTTTGCACACTTATTATCAATTTCTACTTCTATTTTGTCTATTCTGTCATCGTCATCTATAACTTTCTGAGCTAATTCTGTATCATGGTTTACTAAAGAAGCAATAGAATTTGCTATGGCCTCTTCTACAAGGCTACCCATTTTTAAAACATCATAATGAAGTTCTTCTAATTCTTTTTCAAAATGAGTACGATTCACTGTGTCACCTCCTTTTAACCGAATCTTCCAGTAATGTAGTCTTCCGTCCTCTTATCTTTAGGATTATAAAAAACCCTGTCTGTTGGTCCACTTTCAATTAATTCACCATTTAAGAAAAAGGCCGTGTAATCTGACACTCTTCCTGCTTGTTGCATATTATGAGTTACTATTATTATTGTATATTTATTTTTCAACTCATTAATTAATTCCTCAATTTTCATAGTAGAAATAGGATCTAAGGCTGAAGTAGGCTCGTCCATCAAAATTACCTCTGGTTCTACTGCCAATGTCCTAGCAATACAAAGCCTTTGCTGTTGGCCACCAGACAAACTGAGAGCTGATTTGTCGAGCCTATCTTTTACTTCATCCCATAAAGCTGCAGCTTTCAAACTTTTTTCAACAATTTCATTTAACTTTTTTTTGTCTTTTATACCATGAATTCTTGGGCCATAAGCTACATTGTCGTAAACCGTCATAGGAAAAGGATTAGGTTTTTGAAAAACCATTCCTACTCTCTTTCTAAGTTCAATAACATCCACTTCTTTATATACATCTTGACCATCAAGTAAAACAGTACCACTTATTTTAACTCCCTCAATAAGATCGTTCATCCTATTCAAAGTACGAATAAAGGTAGATTTACCACAACCAGAGGGACCTATAAGTGCCAAAACGCTATTCGCTTCTACATCCAAAGTTATTTTTTTGAGGGCTTGGACATCTCCGTAAAACAAGTCTAAATCTTTGACCTGTATTTTTTTCATTTACCAGTCATTCCCCTTCCTATTAGCTATATTATACCATTTTATTTTTCTCCTGTCATTCTTTTATATAATGTATTTCCTAACCATCTAGCAAGAATGTTGAAGATCAATACCATTAGCAATAAAACTGCTGCAGCACCGTCTGCAATCTGTCTTGCATCAGGTGCTAACCCCTCACTATTTACCTTCCAAATATAAACAGCCAAAGTCTCTGCAGGCCTAAAGATATTTAAAGGCGAAGTAGGACTTGAGGGATTTAAGTTTGAAAAATTCAAGGCAGGGCTACTCATGCCTGCAGTATACAACAAAGCAGCAGCTTCTCCAAAAATTCTTCCAGCAGTTAAAATTATTCCTGTTATAATTCCAGGCATTGCAGCAGGCACTACAACTTTTACAATTGTTTGCCATTTAGTAGCACCTAAAGCGTAACTTGCCTCTCTTAAACTATTGGGCACACTTCTAATCGAATCTTCACTTACTCTTGTCATTACAGGAAGATTTAACACCGTAAGAGTAAGAGCTCCTGCAACGAGGGAATAACCCCATCCAGTCATGGTTACAAACACTAAAAGTCCAAAAAGACCTACTACAATAGAAGGCATTGAAGATAAAGTTTCTGCTGACAACCTTATAATTTCCGTTAATAAACCCGGTTTTGCATACTCTGCCATATAGATTCCTGCACCTAAGCCTATGGGAACAGAAATTATCAAAGTTATTATTAATAATTGTAATGAATTAAAAAGCTGTGGCCCTATGCCTCCTCCTGCTTCCATAAATTTTGGAGGGGAAGTTAAAAAATCTATATTCAGTTTAGTTCTCCCTTGATACAATATATAACTTATTAATGAAACCAAAAGCAAGATTAAAAACACAGCAACAACGTAAAAATATATATTCGCTATTTTATCATACAGTTTAGATTTCATTTATACATTCCCCTCCTGCCAACCAATTTAATTACAATGATGAAAGTAAAAGATATCATAAGAAGGAGTAATGCCAAAGACCAAAGGGCATCATTCCACACAGTACCCATTACTGTATTTCCCATGTCCATTGTAATGATAGAAGTTATAGTACTCATAGGTTCTAAAAAAGATTTAGGAATCACTGGTCGATTTCCTATAACCATTTGAACTGCCAAAGCTTCTCCAAAAGCCCTTGCCAGTCCTAATACAATAGCAGTTAAAATTCCCGGTTTCGCTGCAGGAAGAATCACATGTCTTATTGTTTGCCACCTTGTCGCACCGAGAGCATAACTGGCTTCTCTTATCTCCGTAGGTAACGACTTTATAGCATCAGTGCTAACACTGGTAATTGTAGGAAGTGTCATAATCGTGAGAACTAATATACCTGCCAACAAACTAAATCCCAATCCTCCAAAATGTTTACTTATAAAAGGAACTAATACTGTAAGACCAACCCAACCGTACACTACAGAAGGAATGCCTACGAATATTTCAATAGCTGGTTGTAAAATCTTTTGACCTAATTTTTTAGCAATTTCTACCATAAAAATTGCAGAGGAAACTCCAATAGGTGCGCTTATCATAATAGCAAAAACAGACACATATATAGAACCTAATATAAATTGTAATGCCCCTACCGCAGGTACCTCTCTATCAGGCTTCCAGGTAGTAGAAAACAAAAATTCTTTTATAGAGATACCATCTTTTATAAAAGTGGAAAGACCTTTAGATGCTACAAATAAAAATAGTGAAACAGTAATAATTATTAACAATAAAGCAGAGATGAAAACGATAACTCTTCCAAATACGTCAGCCGCTTTTCGCTTACTTTCATATTTTTTATCAACTGTCATATCCATCCCCCGTTTGAGAAAATCTAATGACAATAATCACACTCATTTCATGATAACAACTTAAAAAAAAACATTCATTAAATCTATGTTAAATTTATGTTAAATCTATGTTAAATTTATTCGTTTTTTTACAAATTTCCATTATTTCTCGCCTTAAAAAGGAGCTGGAAAATAAACCAGCTCCCCTTTTTTACTTTATTTTGTTTTCATTTCAGTAACAGGGATAAATCCTAACTTAGTAAGAGGTCCTTTCTGCACTTCATCTGACATCATGAAATCTAAGAAAGCTTTGGCTGCTCCTGTTGGTTCTCCTTTTGTATACATATGCTCGTATGACCAAATAGGATACTTGCCATCTATTATGTTTTGGGCCGTTGGTTCTACTCCCTCATATTTTAGAGCTTTAACAGTATCATCCACGTAGGATAAAGCAAGATAACTTATAGCTCCTTTTGTGTCAGCAACTGCTTTTTTAACTGCACCTGATGAATCCTCTGTCAAAGCAAAACCTTGAGCTTCTTCTTGTCCCTTTAATACCACTTTTTTGAATGTAGCCCGAGTCCCTGAACTTGCAGGTCTATTAATAATAACTATTTTCATATCTGACCCGCCAACATCTTTCCAATTTGTTATTTTCCCTGTAAAAATGTCTATTAATTGTTGTTGAGTTAAATTATCAACTGTAACATCTTTATTAACAACTACAGCAAAACCTACAACTGCAACTTTATGATCTACTAAAGATTTTGCTGCCTCGGCATCTAATTTTTCTTCCGCAAAAATATCAGAATTTCCGATATCAATTGCGCCTTGAACTACCTGCGTCAACCCTGTACCACTGCCACCACCTTGCACTGTTATCACTACATTAGGATATTTTTCCATAAACATTTTGGCAGCTTGTTCAGCTAATGGCTGTAACGCTGTAGAACCAGCAATTGTTATCTTACCTGAAAGATTGTCAGTGGTTGTAGTAGAATTATTGCTTTGGGGTTGTTTTGAACCACACGCAGCAAAAGTAAAAAAGCTTGCAATCAACAGTACTGCAATAACAACTTTTGCAAATCGACTCTTTAACATTAAAGCACCTCCAAAATTCCTTAAATTTTTTTGTACAAGTACATTGTAACAGTCTATTGTAAATTCAATATTAAGATATTGTTAAGTCTTTGTTAAATCAGCTTTGTTGAATTTTATAATAAATTTTGTACCTCTCCCCACTTCACTTTCTACAAAAATTTCCCCTTTCATAGATTCCACGATATGTTTAACTATAGCAAGTCCCAATCCTGTACCACCTAATTTTCTTGAGCGACTTTTGTCAACTCGATAAAATCTCTCAAAAAGCCGAGGAATATTTTCTTTTGAAATACCAATACCGTTGTCTTCTACTTCAATAATTATTCTATCTCCCTCTTCTCTGGTAGATACTTTTACAAATCCTCCCTCTTGAGTGTATTTTATACCGTTATCTATTAAATTGATCATCATCTGATGAAATCTATCTTTATTAGTATTTATCACCAAATCAGTACAATTTAAATCTTTTTTCAACGTTATATTTTTATTTCTCGCGACCTTGTCCATTATATATAATATATCCTCTATCTCATTATCTAATTCTATTTCTTCTGTCGGATAACCTTCTTTAACATTTTCTATTTCAGAAAGAGTGAGTATATCGTTTATAAGTCTTGTAAGTCTTTCAGACTCAAAATCAATTATATCTAAAAATTTATCTCTTGTCTGCGGATTGTCAATAGCACCATTTCTTAAAGTTTCAATAAAGCCTCTAATAGAAGTCAAAGGAGTTCTTAGCTCATGGGACACATTTGCAACAAATTCGCTTCTTATTTTTTCCAATCTTCTCATTTCTGTAATATCATCTATTATTAACACAAAACCTAAATTTTGATGGGAAATTGGATGAAGAATTGGACTGGTATACACTTTGAGGTGTTTGTTGAAAGCGTTTAGTTCTAAACTTCTGGAAGGGGAATTTTTATTTTTCTTAACATCTTCAAAAAGGTCATGTAATTTACTATTTCTTACAACTTCTAAGATATGTCTTCCAATTAAATCTTTTTCTTTTATATTTAGAATCTTCCTCGCAGCATCATTTATAAGTAATATTTTCTCATTATCATCAAAAGCGATAACCCCATTTACTATACTTTTTAAAATGGCTTCTAATTTTGCATTTCTGTCATTTAATTCCTCTATCGTTTCTTTTAATTTATAAGACATAGAATTTACTGCAAGAGAAAGTTCTTTTATTTCATCAATAGAATTGCTTTCAAGTTCATGACTGTATATACCATTTGCAATATCCTTTGTAATTTCAGTTATTTCTTTTATGGGCTCTACTATATTTCGTATAAATCTATAACTTAAAAAGCCTGTTACAAAAATTCCTAATAAAATAGGAAAAATAAATTTGGCCGTTGGAACATAACCTAAAAAAAATATGGCAACTATTAAAATTCCAAGTAGGTTTATAATGAACAATTTATAATAAGATTTCTTTAGCATCACACTTCACCTTTATCTTTTAGCTTATATCCAATTCCTCTTACAGTTTCAATATACACAGGAGATTTATCATCGTCTTCTATCTTTTTTCTTAAATGCCTGATATGGACATCAACAGTTCGAGTTTCTCCAGCATATTCATATCCCCATACTTTATCTAAAAGATAGTCTCTAGTTAATACTTTGCCCATATTTTGAGACAAAAGTTTTAAAAGCTCAAACTCTTTTAAAGTCAATTCTAAGACTTTCCCTTTTTTATAAACCAAATGCTTTCCAGTATCTATAACTATATCACCAAATTTTATTATTCCTTCTTTTTCTTCATCTGGTTGTTGGGTTCGCCGAAGAACGGCTTTAATTCGAGCTAACAATTCTCTTACGCTGAAAGGCTTTGTTATATAATCATCTGCTCCCAACTCCAATCCCAATACTTTATCAAATTCTTCGCTTTTTGCTGTTAACATTATTATCGGTATATTTTTCGTTTCATCATTCTTTTTTAAAATTTTACATATTTCCAGTCCATCCACATCTGGCAACATCAAATCTAATATAACCAAATCAGGTTTTCCTTCAAGTGCTTTATCCAAGCCTTCTTTTCCATTTTCCGAAGTAATAACTTTGTATCCTGCTGCTTCCAAGTTGTATCTTAAAAGTTCCAATATATGAATTTCATCTTCTATAACCAAAACCGTATGGGCCATTTTGACACCTCCAGATAATATGGCTTGTACACATTTGAAACAAAAATAAAATTATGTCTTTTCTTTTTTTGTCTCATTCTCTTTAAGAAGTTTCTTAAGTTCATCCATAAAAGTATTTATATCTTTAAACTGCCTATAAACAGAAGCAAATCTGACATAAGCTACTTCATCTACATTTTTAAGTTTTTCCATTACCATTTCTCCGATTTCGGTGGAGGTTATTTCCCTTTCCATTGAATTTATTATTCTTTTGTCAATTTCATCTGTAATTTCTTCTAAGATCTTTATAGGCACTGGCCTTTTTTCGCAAGCTTTTATCATGCCTTTTAATATTTTATCTCTGTCATAGACTTCTCGGCGATTGTCTTTTTTTATTACAAGTATAGGCAATTGTTCTACTTTCTCATAAGTAGTAAATCTCTTCCCACATTTTAAACATTCCCTTCTTCTCCTTATAGAAGTGTTATCATCTGTAGGTCGAGAATCAATAACTTTTGAATCTGGATACCCACAATAAGGGCATTTCATCTTATTACCTCCAACAATTCTTAATTGTTTAATAAAATTATAATAAACTTGTTTTCATTAGTCAAACTTAAGCTTCTCTGTCTTTGAAATCTACTAATATAACGTCCGTTCCAATCTTTTTTATAGATTCCCACGGCAAGTATATTTCTATATCTTTATTAAAAAACCTAAAAAAACTTGTTTCTTTCGGTATAACAATTCCCTCTACTCTTCCTTCTTCAAGGTTTACTTCAATGTCAATTATATTCCCTAATTTTTCTCCTGTATTTATATCTATAACATCTTTATCTCTTAATTCTGAAGCTTTAATCATCCTCATTTCCCCCTTTTGTCCTTTTCATAAAATTATATGAAAAAATCTAGCTTATCATTCCTGATAAGCTAGATGTATTTCCTCATGTGATTTAAAGCCGCTTTTTCTAATCTTGAAACTTGTGCTTGAGATATTCCTATCTCTTTTGCTACCTCCATCTGGGTTTTCCCTTCAAAAAATCTCATCGTCAATATCATTTTTTCCCTTTCGTTTAGTTTTTGTATTGCTTCTTTTAATGCAATTTTCTCTAGCCACACTTCATCCATATTTTTGTCATCGCTGACTTGGTCCATCACATAAATTGCATCTCCGCCATCATGATATATAGGTTCAAACAAAGAAACCGGTTCTTGAATAGCATCAAGAGCTATTACCACTTCCTCTCTTGGAAGGTCCAGCTCTTTAGCTATTTCGCCTACTGTCGGCTCTTTGGAATTTTCCGATACTAATTTGTCCCTCACCTGTAATGCTTTATAGGCTATATCTCTTAAAGAACGGCTCACCCTTATAGGAGTGTTATCCCTTAAGTATCTTCTTATTTCTCCAATTATCATCGGAACAGCATAAGTAGAAAATTTTACATTTTGATTTAAGTCAAAATTGTCAATAGCTTTTATAAGCCCTATACATCCTACTTGAAACAAATCGTCTACGTACTCTCCGCGATTATTAAACCGTTGAATAACGCTTAGTACCAACCGCAAATTGCCATTTATAAATTCTTCTCTCGCTTTTTTGTCTCCATTTTTCATCCGCTGCAGTAGCTCTTTTTGCTTGGAAGGTTTTAAAACAGGTAACTTAGAGGTATTGACACCGCAAATTTCAACTTTGTTATTCATAAATCCTGCCCCCACATGTTTAGCTTATTAACAGTATTGCCGGCAGGATAAAAAAATATACAGAAAAGCTTAAACTAGTCTATTCATTTCTTTTTTTAATCTTTTTAAAATCTTTTTTTCTAAACGAGAAATATAAGACTGTGAAATTCCCAACATATCTGCCACTTCTTTTTGAGTCTTTTCTACTCCACCCCCTAATCCAAATCTCAATCCTATTATCTTTTTTTCTCTATCTGGTAATTTCTTTAATGCAGAAGTCAATAATTCTTTTTCTACCTCATCTTCGATATATTTATAAACTGTTTCGTTATCAGTGCCTAAAATATCTGAAAGCAGAAGTTCATTTCCGTCCCAATCTACATTTAAAGGCTCCTCAAAAGAAACCTCTAATTTAGTTTTGCTATTCCTTCTTAAATACATTAATATCTCATTCTCAATGCATCGAGAAGCATAAGTAGCTAATTTTATTTTTTTCTTAGGATTGAAAGTATTAATAGCTTTTATAAGTCCAATCGTGCCAATAGATATTAAATCTTCAATTCCTATTCCTGTGTTTTCAAATTTTTTTGCTATATATACTACCAACCTTAAATTTCTTTCAATAAGTACCGTTTTTGCTTCATTATCTCCTTTTTCCATCTTTGAAATTAAATACATTTCTTCTTCTACAGAAAGAGGTGGAGGTAATGCTTCACTTCCTCCAATATAAAATATACCTTCAGATAAATCTAAAAAATCAAGGATTTTTTTCCACAACAATAGTATTTCTATTTTTACTTTTGTTTTTAGTTGCACTTCCAACACCCCCATTATACTAAAATTTCTGGTGCTAACAACGCCGCATAATTACCATATTTATCTATTTGGCTTTTGTATACTCCTACTATTACATTCCTTATCTCTTTTTCACCTACAACTAATTTATCTGGCTTAAATCCTAACATTATTCCTTTAGACTGTCCTACTGATATAAAGGGTATTAACCTTATCCTTGATAACCATTTTTCCTCTTTCAAAACTTCAAAAATTTTGTTAAAATCTATGTTCTCTTCATTTAATAAAATTTCCATATTATCAGGAAGTATATTTTTCATAGCCGAAAACTCCACTACCACAACAGGCGATTTAGTTAAAGGGTCGTATAATCTATTTCCAGTATCCAATAATCCTTTTATCTCTACTTGTTTTTGAAAAATTTCTATTTTTATGCTGTATAACATTTTTTCCTCTTTTGATTTTCTCACTATATAATCCCAATTAGTATAGAAAAGTAAAATAGCTATCAATATTCCAATCCATAAACTATGTAAATTAAGTTTTGCTGTATATAAAACCGCAAAAATTGTCCCACCTATTGCAAAAGAAATTAGATAAAAAACTGCTAAAATTCTCAAAAATTCTTTTAATGTTTTTGGAGTAAATGCCATATATATTATTAAGAGAGATAAAATAATTTTTGCGAAAACTTCATGAATCATCTTATAAGGTAACAAAAAAATTATTAGGACATAACAGGCTCCCAATAATGCACCTAAAAAAAGTTTAATAGGTTTGCTGTCTTTTTTAGAAAATTTTCGTGTAAGGGATAAAATAAAATAGTTAATAATTAAATTTTCGAAAAAAATTACGTCTAAATACATTCATACCATCCCCGGGGGCACTTTTAATCCTTATACAATGTATATTCCCATTTGCCTATTTTATTCATATTATAAAATAAAAATCTCAAATTTATTGTAATATTTTGGTATAAAAATAAGGTTGTTTTTGTAGAATTTTTGCATAAAAAAATCTGCAAAGAAACCTTTGCAGATCAGACTGTAGACAAACTTTCGTAAAGGAGATATTTTGCATAAGGAGCGACTTGTTACAAAGCGGTAACAAAACTTAGCAAGACCGAGGGTGGAGGCAGGGCCGAAGCCATGGATGGCGAAGGCGGGCACCTTAAGGCATGGATGCCGATTGTGCCCGGTACCCTGCCGGAGCCCGAAGGTCGAGCTTTAGTTTTGTCGCTTTGGAACATCGGAGCGACGATGCAAAATATCTCCTTTGAATATTTTTTAACTTTGTCAACAAACTGATCTGCAAAGAAACCTTTGCAGATTTATCGTCTTCCTCTTCTTAAAAAAGTAGGTATATCCAAATCATCACTTTCTATAACATTTTCTAATTTTACTTCAGGCTCCCTAGTGTCTTTTTTCTTTGCTGTATCCTTAGATTTTTCATTTCTTTCAAATCCTGTAGCTATAACAGTAATCCTTATTTGGTCCTCTAATGATTCGTCTATTACTGCACCAAATATAATATTTGCATCAGGGTCAGCAGCCTCATAGATAAAATTAGCCGCTTCATTAACTTCAAATATGGTTAAATTCGGACCTCCTGCAATATTCAAAAGAATTCCTCTTGAGCCTTCAATTGAAGTCTCTAATAGTGGACTATGAATGGCTTGTTTCGCTGCCTCAGTAGCTTTATTTTCCCCAGAAGCTATGCCTATTCCCATATGTGCAAGACCTGTATTTGTCATAATCGTTTTTACATCAGCAAAGTCAACATTGACAAGTCCAGGAACTGCAATAAGATCGGATATACCTTGAACACCTTGTCTTAAAACATCATCCGCTAATTTAAAAGCATCGATCATTGAAGTCTTTTTCTCTACAACTTGCAGTAATCTATCATTAGGAATAGTAATAAGCGCATCTACATGTTTTTTAAGTTCTTCAATGCCCATTTCTGCATGGGCCATCCTTTTTCTCCCTTCAAAGGTAAAAGGCTTGGTAACTACTCCTACAGTCAAAATTCCTAATTCTTTTGCTATTTCCGCCACAACAGGAGCAGCTCCTGTTCCTGTGCCTCCTCCCATGCCAGAAGTGATAAATATCATATCAGCACCTTTTATAACTCGTTCTATTTCTTCTCTAGATTCTTCAGCAGCTTTTTTCCCAATTTCAGGGTTTGCTCCTGCTCCTAACCCTTTTGTTAATTTTTCACCAATTTGTATTTTTATTTCAGCTTTCGATAAATAAAGAGCCTGCTTGTCTGTATTAATTGCAATAAACTCAACACCGCGAAGGCCAGCATCAATCATTCGATTTACAGCATTTCCGCCTCCACCACCAACTCCTATTACTTTAATAGCAGCAAATTGTTCCATATCAGTTTCTATACCTATCACAAAAAACCCTCCTCTTTACGCCCAAAAATCGCTAAATATTTCTTTGAGTTTATCAACTAATTTAGAACTCTTTTTCTCTTTTTTATCAGTCGGTTGGACATTATGCATAAACCTCTTATTGTTATATACATATTTTACCACTCCTACCCCTGCCGAGTAAATAGGAGTTGCTACTCCGATATTTTGCGGAGAACCAATGCGAATGTTTCTATTAAAAATTTTTTGTGCCAACTCTATATTTCCCTTTAAAAAGGAAATGCCTCCACCTGTTATGACTACATTTGTAACAATGTCTTCCAGAACTTTTGCTTCTTCCAATCTCTCATACACAAGCATTAAAAGTTCAGAAACCCTCGCTTCTATTATATCAGATATTTCATTTACATCTGTAGCTGATTTGCTTTTACCTGCTAAACTAGCAATTTTAATTGGTTCCAGCTTTTCAGGGGATAATTTTTCTAGAGTTCCATATTTCTTCTTTATATTTTCGGCTTCTTCAAAAGAAATCTTTAACCCTATAGATAAATCGTTTGTGATATGCCATCCACCGACTGCTATCATAGATGAATAAATAAGGCTGCCATACTTAAAAACAGAAATATCAGTCACTCCTGCACCCACATCAATTAATGCAACCCCCAACTCTTTTTCATCTTTTAAAAGTACTGCTTCGCCCGTAGCTAAAGGGCCTACAATTATTCCCTCTACCTCTAACCCTGCTTTTTTAACGCACTTTTCCATATTTTGAATAGCGGTAACACTACCTGTTACTATAGCGGCATTTACCTCTAACCTTATACCCGCCATTCCAACAGGGTCTTTTATTTCCCCATACCCATCCACAATATATTCTAATGGTATAACATCGATAATTTCTTTATCAGAAGGAATAGCAATGATTTTAGCAGCTTGTAAAACTCTATCCACATCTTGTTTTGTTATTTCTCTATCTTCTCTCGATACTGCTACTACTCCATTGTTTTTATATATAGTCGTCAACCCTCCATATATTTTCAAATACACAGAGGATATTTTTTGGTTGGCCATTCTTTCCGCTTGCTCCACAGACTTTTTTATAGAATAGGCAGTTTCATCTATATCTACAATAACCCCTTTTTTAACCCCATAACACGGATAATAGCCAATCCCAACAATATGCAGTTCTCCATTTTTATCCCCTTCTCCAATAATTGTACATACTTTAGATGTGCCAATGTCTAAACCAACTATTAAATCACCCATTATCAAATCCTCCTTCAGGAGACTGCTATCTTTTTCGCATCTTGTCTATCAGATATCTCCTTATATATGCAAAATTGACAAATAGCCTGCTTCCAAATACAAAAATTGCCGCAAGATAAATAGGAACTCCTAACACATCTCCAATATAAGCAAGGCCTCCTGCCAATATCGCATTGCCAAAAAAGCCAGTTATAAAAATAAGATTATCAAACTTCTCTTCAAGACTAGCTCTAATACCACCAAAAACTGAATCCAACGCTGCAAGAATAGCAACAGATAAATAAGAAACATAAGTGCTGGGGATATTAATTGGCAAAATAAAACCTATCACTATTCCTATTAATAAACTAACTATTATAATATAAGCCATTACTTGTTCTCTCCTTCAACTAAAGGTTTTGCATATCTAAACTTTATCACTCCGTCATATTTTTTAATCAATATATTGTCCGATTTTTTGATATTTACCTCTATTCCCCAAGTAGCTAAAGTATCTACTACTCCACCCTTTAGCTTAAGAGCAGCCTCTAATGTATCAGGGTCTCCAATAGCCTTTATGACATACGGCGCAGAAAAACGCACAGAATTTACATTTACTGTAGGACCAACGCACCTAATTTCTGAAGTAGCAATTAATCTTTGGTCATTTAAAGATATGGCCTCCGCTCCTGCCGCTCTTAGCTCATTTACAACTCGCAATAAGTCCTCATCGTGGACCAGAAATAAATTAGGGTCTTGTCCTGGGGGAACGGCTTGTTTGCTATCATTTATAGTTACAATTACTCCTGGACCTTGAAGGTCAGTCAGTCCTGCTAATTCTTTATATTTTTCTACATCATTTTTCAAAGTTTGAGTAATTACGCTATTCTTGGACGCAGAATCTTCGTAAGCATTTATTTTTGCTTCTAAATCATTAATCTGTTTTAGAAGAGCATCTTTTTCTGACTGCAGTTCCTTTAATTGAGCTGCCAATTCTTCTGCTCTCTGCACAGTAACTACGCCGCTTTTTTTTACTATTTTAAATTGAGTAGAAAGCATTATTCCTAATACTATTGAAACTAAAGCTACGGAAATATATACACTTTTTTTCATAAGTACCCCCATCCTCTATGGCATAAATACCGGATTGCTGTCTCCAATAATTTGAATTGTACCTTTATGATACCCTTTTTCAACCAAATCTTTTAATATTAATTCGGCAAATTTGAAAGAATAATTAATATCAGAAGGATTGTCAAAAGATATATCTATGCCATTTTTTGTAACTAATATAATTTGTCTTTCATTCATATATTTTATAACAGAACAAAAATCAGTACCTTCTATGAGTTCTAAAAGCGTTCCCAAATAACTTTTTTCAAAAATATCATTCAACTTTTTGCCAATTTGATATTTCTCAACTTTTATTCCTTCTATAACAGGAAGTTCAGGGTTATAATCGTCCTTTTTTATTACCACTCCTTCTTTATCTATCATTAAATAGTCTTTTTGATATTTGACTTGTGCAACTATTTGTCTTTCTTTTATAAATATTTCTACAGTATCAGGATATTGAATTTTTACTTTGCTTTCTTTTATATAGGGGTTAGCAAGTAAATTACTTTCTATTTTTTTAGGATTAACTTTAAAAATATTCATTCCATAATCAATCATAGCCAACTCTTTAATATCATTATAAGATAAAATTTGATTGCCTACAACTTTTATGGTTTTAATCTCAAAATAATTTGATTGAAACATAAAAAGGTAAAGCAAAACTATAAATACTAGCGTCACAAACATAAATATTAAAAACCGCTTCTTAAAAGCACTTTCAACCATTAAACCATCCCCTGCTTGTACTTTTCTTTTGCATATGTAAAACAGCATGACGCTGTTTTACATTATTCTTACAATATCCCCTCCCACACTTTTTAAAGCCTTTTCGATTGATTCATATCCTCTATCAATGTGTTCTGCTTCATCTACTATTGTAGCACCTTCTGCTCCCAAACCTGCAATAATCAAAGCAGCTCCTCCCCTTAAATCTCTTGCTACTACTTTTGCACCCATTAGCTTCTCAACACCACGTATTACCGCTACTCTTCCATCCACTTTTATATCTGCTCCCATTCGTATAAGTTCTTCTGTGTATTTAAATCTATTATCAAATATTGTCTCCGTAACAATAGATGTCCCATCTGCTACAGATAAAACCGAAACCATCTGAGGCTGCAAATCTGTGGGAAAGCCAGGGTATGGCAATGTAACAATCATATCTACTGCTTTGGGGCGCTTATCGCCTATAATTTTTATATAATCATTTCCAGCATGTATTTCGCATCCCGTTTCTCTCAATTTTGACAACAATGGTTCTAAATGTTCTTTTAAAGCATTTACTACTGTTAATTCTCCTCGTGTCATCGCCGCAGCACAAAGATAAGTACCTGCAACAATTCTATCTGGAATTATGGTGTATTCCGCATCATGCAATCTTTTTACTCCTTCTATGATAATCGTGTTAGTACCAGCTCCTGATATTTTCGCCCCCATAGAGTTTAAGAAATTCTGCAAGTCTTCTATTTCCGGTTCTTTTGCCGCATTTCTAATGATGGTAATACCTTCTGCAAAAACTCCCGCCAACATGATATTTTCTGTGGCTCCTACACTAGGAAGGTCTAAGTGAATTTCATTTCCTCTTATCTTCCCACCTTCACATTTAATATATCCATAAGATTCTTCCACTTTAACTCCTAATCTTCTCAAACCCTTAAGGTGTAAATCTATAGGTCTGTGTCCTATATCACAACCTCCTGGAAAACTCATCAAAGCTTTTTTGTTTCTTGATATTAAAGCCCCCATCAAAAATATAGATGACCTCATGGTTCTCATTAAGCTATCAGGTATTTCACTATCTTTTACATCCCTTGCATCTACAATAATGTCTCTGCCTTTAAAAGTTACCTTACAACCTAAATGTTCTAAAATTTCTATCATTGAATAAACATCTTTTAATTTAGGACAATCATGTATTACAGAAATCCCTTCATTTAAAATTGATGCTGCAAGGATGGGTAAAACAGAATTTTTAGCGCCATTTACCTTTAACTCACCATACAGCCTGTTCCCTCCATTAATTTTAAATTTCCCCATCTTATCACCCCTAAATTTAATACAGCTTACACCATATACTATGCATAAATAAGATGGGGTGTTACATAGGGTATTAAGTTATGCTTTTTATAAGCTTGTATATTTTCTCCGCAGCATCAATTTTAGAAATTTTTTGGGCATTATCTCTCATTTTTGAAAGTACTTGAGGATTATCCAAAAGATATTTGATTTTTTTGTATAATTTTTCTGCTGTCAAATCCTTTTCTAAAATAACATAAGAAGCTCCGGCTTTTTCTAACACCCGGGCGTTATACTCTTGGTGATTATTAGCAACATAAGGAGAAGGAATCAAAATAGAAGCAACACCTTTTGCAGTAATTTCTGCCAAAGTAATAGCCCCAGCCCTACAGATTATAATATCTGCGGCAGCATATACATCCTGCATATTGTGACAATAAGGAATTATTTTAACTGTTTCATCTATGTCTATAGTTTCAGTTTTAACTTTTTCCAACACTTTTTCATATTGATTAGCTCCTGTAATTATTAAAACTTGCAAGTTTTTATCCTTTTGCTTTAAAAATTCTACCATTGTAAAATTTATTTTTTCTGCTCCTCTACTTCCCCCTACTGATACTATTAAAGGTTTATCAGAATAAAAACCCAAATTTTTTAAACCTTCCTCTTTAGTAACTTTTAGCAATTCTCTTCTAATTGGATTACCTGTTACCACAACTTTTTCTTTATTTTTAAAATATTTAACTGATTCTTCAAAACTTACCGCTACTACTTTCACAAATCGTGATAGTACCTTATTTGTAAGGCCTGGAAAAGCATTTTGTTCATGAATCAAAGTAGGTATCCCTTTTAAAGCCGCCATCATTAAAACAGGACCGCAAACATATCCCCCTGTTCCAATTACTACATCTGGTTTAAATTCATTTAAAATATTATTTGCTTCCTTAAGACCCACCATTGCTTTATAAATAGTTTTTAACGTATCCAATGATAATTTCCTTTTAAATCCTTGCACAGTAATCGTCTTTAATTCAAAACCTTCTCTTGGTACTAACTCATTTTCTAAACCTTTTTTTGTACCTACAAATAAAATTTGAGCATTTTTTTCATTTTTTAATATTTCCTTAGCAATGGCTATGGCAGGATAAATATGTCCTCCAGTACCTCCACCTGCAAACAAATATTTCAATTATCATCAACTCCTATCTAAATTTGCATATCGTGAAATATTTAATAGTATTCCTACTCCTGCCATCATAATAACTGTAGAAGTACCTCCATAACTTATAAAAGGAAGAGACACCCCTGTAGGTGGCATAGAAGAAGTTGCAACCGCAACATTTATAAGTGTCTGCACTCCTATAAGACTTGTAATTCCTGTAGCTAAAAGGCATCCAAACATATCTGGAGCTTTTGCTGCCACTCTCAAACCTCGCAAAATAAGGTATAAAAACATCAAAAGTATAGTGACTGTACCAACAAGTCCTAATTCTTCTCCAATTATGGAAAATATAAAATCATTGTGAGGCATAGGCAGATACATAAGTTTTTGCCTGCTTCCTCCAAGTCCAACTCCAAACAGTCCTCCAGAACCTAATGCATAAAGGGATTGTACGATTTGATACCCAGATTTTTGAATATCCTGCCACGGATTTAAAAATGTAAATACCCTTTCCCGTATATACTCAAAAGATGAAAAAACAACGACCGCTGCCCCAATTCCTGCTCCAAATAAAGCTCCCATAAAAGATAATTTAGCACCTGCTACAAAGAGAATTATTACAGCCACAATAAATATAATACCAGCTGTACTAAAATTAGGCTGTAACATTATAAGACCAAAAAACAATCCTGCCAATCCTAAGACAGGCATAACTCCTTTTTTGAAACTCTTTGCATAATCAGGATGTTTGTCAAAATATTTTGCCAAGTATATAATAAGAGCATATTTTGCCACTTCAGAAGGCTGTATTGTAAAGCTTCCAACTCCTATCCATCTGGTTGCATTATACCTTTCAACTCCTATTCCAGGAATCAAGACTGCAATAAGCAATCCAATGGAAAAAATAAGCAATGGACCAGCCAACTTTTTTAAAATAGTGTAATCAAAATTCATCATAAAAACCATAGCAAAAAAACCCAATATTACCCATAACAATTGCCTTTTTAAAAAATAATAAGGGTCATTATACATATACTCAGCACTGGCAGAACTAGCACTAAAGACCATAATTACACCAATGGAGACTAGTATTAAAACTGTGAGTAAAATGCCATAATCCACAGGGTACTTTTTTTTCATTATTTTACCTCCTCAACTCTGCCACTGCCTTTTTAAAGATTCTTCCCCTCTCCTCAAAATTCCTAAACATATCCCAACTGGCACAAGCTGGTGATAAAAGTACACTATCTCCCTCTTTCGCACTTTCATAAGCTTTTTTAACAGCTTCTTCTAAGGTACCAGCAAAAAGTATGTCATCTTCAGGATAAGAATACTTCCTTGCAGTATCTCTGATTTTTTTTGCAGTTTGCCCTATCAAAATCAATTTCTTTACTTTCCCATTAAAGGCTTTTACAAACTCATCAAATTCACTACCTTTATCATAACCACCAGCAATTAAAACTATAGGGGTTTTTAAGGCCTGTATTGCTTTAATTGAAGCGTCTGGGTTAGTCCCTTTAGAATCGTTATAAAATTTTACACCATTTATTTCATCAACAAACTCAATCCTATGTTCTACACCTTTAAAAGTCTTTAAAGTATTTGCAATAACATCTGCACTAATCCCTGAAAGATATGCTACTGAAGAAGCGGCCAATGCATTCTCTAAATTGTGTTCTCCAGGAATATAAATTTCCTCTATGTCAATAATTTTTTCAGCATTTCCATTAACACTTATATAAATACTTCCATCTTTTATATATGCCCCATTTTCTAATAAACTTTTTCTACTAAAAGGAAAAACTCTGCATTTAGCCTTATTTTTTAGACTCCAAGTAACAGGGTCATCGTAATTGAGAACAGTATATTCATCTTCTCGTTGATTTTCAAAAATTCTTCCTTTTATATCCCTATAATTTTCAAAGGTTTTATGTCTGTCTAAATGATCAGGAGTAATATTTATTATACAGCTTATTTTAGGTTTAAACTCTTTTATAGTCTCTAATTGAAAGCTACTAATCTCTGCTACTATGAAATCCCCTTCTGCCGCTTCCATGACAGCATAAATAAGTGGATAACCAATATTCCCAGCAACATATACTTTTCTCCCCGTATTTTTAAACATTTCTCCTAATAAAGAAGTAGTAGTTGTCTTGCCATTTGTACCTGTAATTGCATAAATAGGAGCTTTAGAAAACCTATATGCAAACTCCACTTCTCCCAATAATTCAATTTTCTTTTCTTGTGCTGTTTTTACTATATCCGAATCAGTAGGAACACCTGGACTTAAAACAACCAAATCCACACCTTCTAAAAATTCCTTTTTGAATTTACCAAACCTAAAATCTATGGACAAACTTTTAATTTCTTCTAAATTTTCTTTTAATACATCATATTCTTTTTCATCATAAGCTATTACTTTCGCCTTCAAGCTGTCCAACACTTTACACAAAGCTATTCCGCTAACTCCTAAACCTGCCACAAGAACTTTTTTACCCTTTAGTTCCATAATTTGCACTCCTTAGCTTAAACTATAAAAAGATAAAAACATCGCAATTAAAGTAACAATCCAAAAAGCGTAGACTACATTTTGTTCTTGCCATCCTGACAGTTCAAAATGATGGTGTAAAGGACTCATTTTAAAAACTCTTTTACCAAACAATTTAAAAGACAATACCTGAATAATCACTGAAAAAGCTTCAACCACATAAATAATACCTATCAAGGGCAAAATCAAAGGCAATTTAGTCAAAACCGCGGCAGTAGCTATAGCTCCTCCAATAGCTAAGGAACCAGTATCTCCCATAAAAATTTCCGCAGGATGACGGTTATACCTCAAAAATCCTAGCAATCCTCCTGTCAAAGCGGCACTGAACGCTCCATAAGTTATATTATTTAAAAATAAAGCTGTCATAGTGAAAAAAGCCATAACAATAAAAGATACACCTGCTGCTAATCCATCAAGCCCATCTGTCAAGTTTACGCTGTTTACTGTTCCTACAATCACAAAAACTATAAAAGGAATATAAAAATTGCCAAGGTCAATAGTAGTTTTTAAAAAAGGAAAAATCACTTCTGTTCCTACATATTCTTGAGCAAAATATGAAATGATTATCGCAAGTAAAAACTGTCCAATAAGTTTTTCTCTCGCTTTTAAACCTAAAGGCCTTTTAAAATAAACCTTTAGAAAATCATCTGCAAATCCTATTAAACCATATCCCAAAAAACCTAATAACAAAATAGCCAAATATTTATTCCAATGAGAAAAAATTAAAGTAGAAATAACTGTGGCTGTAATAAACATTATTCCCCCCATTGTAGGGGTTCCAGATTTTTTTATGTGGCTTTTAGGCCCATCTTCCCTTACTTTTTGCCCAAATTTTAATTTTCTAAGATAAGGTATAAAAAGAGGACCAGAGGCCAAGCTTAGCACAAAAGCAACAACTGTAGCCAAAATTATCTTTTGTAACATTTTACTTTACCCTCTCCTGTAAAAATTGTACTATTTGTTCCATTTTCATACCTCTTGAACCTTTTACTAAAATTGAATCCCCTTCTTTGATAATATCTTTCAAAATTTCATTAACCTCTTTATTAGTGTTACAAACAAAAATATTATTCTCTTTCATCCCACAAACCTTGGATTCTTCTGCAATATATTTCGACATATCACCAGAGGTTATCAAAATATCTATATGGCTATCTGCCACCAATTTTCCTATTTCTTTGTGGGCTTCTACTGCATACTCACCTAATTCCAGCATATCTCCTAAAACTGCTATTTTTCTCTTAGCAGGCAAATCCCTTAATACGCTTAAAGCTGCTTTCATAGAATCTGGATTAGCATTATATACATCATCAATAATTTTTATATCACCTTTTTCTATTATATTAAGTCTCATTTTGCCTGGTTGAAAATCTTTTAAAGCCTCTGCCATGTCCTCTACATTAATGCCAAACTCTAATCCAACACAAATAGCAGCAAGAGAATTGTACACATTATGAATACCAGGAATCGAAAGCTTTATTTCTTTCTCCAAATTTTTATATTTTAAAGTATATTTTATATCTTTTTCTCCTTTTTCTATATCGCAAGCTTTAATTTCTCCACTTTTTATACCATATCTGTAATACTTACTTGAATACTGCAGAGGAATTTTTGATAGCATATCATCATCTGCATTTAATACAATCACATTTTCCTCTTTAAAATCTTCAATCAACTCCGTTTTTGCTTTTAATATATTTTCCCTTGAACCTAATTTTTCAATATGAGCAACTCCTATATTTGTAAAAACTGCCACTTGCGGCTTTACAATATTCTTTAACCTCCTAATTTCTCCAAAACCATTCATTCCCATTTCCACTACCGCAATCTGATGAGTATCTTCCAAATTAAAAATTGTCAATGGCAAGCCAATTTCATTATTAAAATTTCCCTCTGTTTTCAAAACTTTATACTTTTTAGACAATATTTGTGCAATCATATCTTTCGTAGTAGTTTTTCCACTGCTACCTGTCACAGCAATAAAGGGAATATTGAATTTTTTTCTATAATAAGAAGCAATTTTATGCAAAGCTTCTAAAGTCTCATTAACGTAAATGACATTAACTGAAAAATCTTTCAAACATTCTACATTATCCAACCTCGCAGTAATAACTGCACTAGCACCTTTGTCTATTGCATCTTTTACGAAATCTTCTCCATCGTATTTTTCCCCTTTCAAAGGGATAAATAATTCATCTTTTTTGACTTTTCTCGAATCAGTCGAAATTCCCATTACTTTGTCCTTTAAATTTCCTTTTATCAATTTTCCCTCTGTGGCTCTTACAATTTCATCTATTAAAAGTTCCATCATTTATTACCACCTTCAGACAAAATTTCTTTAACTATTTCTCTCTCATCAAAGGGAATAACCTTATTTCCTATAATTTGATAAGTTTCGTGGCCTTTGCCTGCTAATATTATTACATCGTCTTTTTGAGCATTAGTCAGAGCGTATCTTATCGCTTCTTTTCTATTTTCTATTGCAACATAAGGGCAATTAGTCTTTTTTATGCCTTCCTCAATTTGTGAAATTATTTCTCTTGGGTCCTCCGAACGAGGATTGTCTGATGTCAAAATGCAAAAATCTGCATATTTTCCTGCAACTTCTCCCATCAAAGGCCTTTTAGTTTTATCCCTATCTCCTCCAGCACCAAAAAGAAGTATTTTTCTCCCAGTTTTATATTCCTTCAAGGCTTCCATCATATTCTGTATTCCGTCAGGAGTATGGGCATAATCTATGAACACATAAAAGTCTTTTCCTGTCTCCACCGGTTCAAATCGACCTTTTACTGTAACTTGACTTAAAGCCTCTCTCACACTTCGCAAAGAAATACCAAGAAAATCAGCCACTGTAACAGCAGCTAAAGCATTGTAGACATTAAACAAACCAGGAATTTTCAATGACATCTCTTCTTTTTTATCTTCAATCTGAACTTTAAACTTTACACCATCTAAACTATTCCTAATATCCTTTGCCATAACATAAGCAAAATCTTTTACACCATAAGTCAAAACCTTTGCTTTAGAACTCTCAATCATCATAGAAGAGTATTTATCATCTATATTGATAACCGACGCCCTCTTTGCCATCTTGAATAACTTACTCTTTGTCTTAGCATACTCTTCCATGTTCTGGTGAAAATCTAAATGGTCCTGGGATAAGTTGGTAAAAATTGCTATATCAAATTCACATTCGTCTACTCTATTTAATGCTAAAGAATGGGATGATACCTCCATAACTACATACTTAACACCTTTGTTCACCATAATGCTAAAAAGCTCCTGCAAATCTAACGATTCAGGTGTGGTATGTACAGAAGGTATCACTTCATCCCCTATCATATTTTGTATAGTCCCCACCAGGCCCACTTTATTATTTTGCCTTTCTAAAATCGCTTTTAGCATATAAGTAACAGAGGTTTTGCCATTTGTTCCTGTTACACCAATTAAAGTAAGTTTGCTGGTGGGGTTATTGTAAAAATTAGAAGCTATTTTTGCCATGGTAGCTCGAGCATCTTCTACTAATACTGTTGTAATGCCAGGATATTCTTTTATTTCCCTATCTGCTACCACTGCAACTGCCCCATTTTTAATAGCCTCTTCCACATAGAAAATACCATCGGTTTTAAACCCTTTTATAGCAATAAATAAATATTTCTTTTTGGCTTTACGGGAATCGTAACACACCCCACTGATGTCTATATTAGGATCTCCTTTTATCTCGCACTTAACACCCTTCAAAATATCTATTAGTTTCATGTTAGGCCTCCTCACAAAAATATCTAAAAAGCATACCACCACTAAATAGTATAGCACAATTATAGATTTTGCATAGAGGAAGTTTATTTTTCCTTAGGCCTAAACTCCACTTCTACAGTTTCGCCTTTTTTCAAAATCGTGCCTTCTTTCGGACTTTGATTCACAGCAAAACCGCTGCCTTTTATTCTTATTTTAAGCCCCAAAGAATTTAAAATTTCTGTAGCTTCTTTTACGCTCTTACCAGTTAAATCAGGAACTACTACCTCTTGTATTTTTTCAGCATTTAAGTACAAAATAACTTGTGTGTTTTCTTCTACAATTGCTCCTGGTTTAGGCATTTGGTCAAAAACAGTATCTCCATTTCCTTCTATAATAAAGTTAAGCTTATTCGATAAAATAATGTTTTCTGCTTCATAAAGTTTCATATTCCTCACATCTGGTACTACAACTGATGCAGGTTTTTCTATTCCTCTTGGCTGTACTTCCAAATATCTTAAGGTATCTTCTAAAATACTCTTTACTACAGGTGCAGCCAATTGGCTTCCAAAATGGGTTTCCGGATTATTAGGCTCATCTATTACCACCAACACAATAACTTTTGGATCCTCCGCTGGTGCAAAACCTATAAAAGATGCCACATATTTGCCTGGCATATATTTTTCTGTAGTACCAGTCTTTCCAGCTACATCAAATCCTTCAATATATCCTGCTTTGCCTGTTCCCTCTGACACTACACTTTTTAGTATTTCTCTCATTGTAGAAGAGGTCTGTTCAGAAATGACTTGCCTCACTACTTTTGGTTTAAATTCCTTCACTACTTTTCCATTTGAATCTACAATTGATTTCACAATTAGAGGTTGCATCAATTTTCCTCCATTGGCTATTGCGGAGACAGCAGTAATCATCTGAAGAGGCGTCACAGCAATACCTTGCCCAAAAGAATTAGTGGCTAACTCAACAGGCCCAACACTACTTTCTGCCAATACAAGACCTGGAGCTTCACCAGGAAGAAGTATTCCTGTCCTTTGTCCAAATCCAAAATCATGTATGTATTTATAGAGTTTTTCTACTCCTAGCCTTTGTCCTAACGTCACAAAAACTGCGTTGCAAGAATTTTGAACACCTTGAACAAAATTTTCACTGCCATGGGTAGCCCAGCAATTTATTCTATGTCCAGAAACTATAGTATAGCCCGGACAATAAAACTGTTCATTAAGACCTACAAGTTTTTCTTCTAAAGCTGCAGAAGCAGTAATTGTCTTAAAAACAGAACCAGGTTCATAAGAATCAGAAATAGCTTTATTTCGCCAAACTTTATACCATTCTTCCTGCGGTCCTTCAAAAGGATTATTAGGATTAAAATTTGGTCTATTAGCCAAAGCCAATATTTCCCCTGTTTTGGGGTCCATAACAATGGCTACTGCTCCTTTTGAAGGCTTAGAATGAACCATCGCTTGGTTAAGAGCCTTTTCTGCAAAATGCTGAATAGTTTCATCTATTGTAAGCACTACGTTATAACCTGGAAGAGGTTCAAAATACTCTTCCTCTCCCACATCCATCTTTCTACCTATAGCATCCATTGGAGTAAAAATTCTTCCCGGAATACCTCTTAAAAAGTTGTCAAATGCTAATTCAACGCCATCTAAACCCTGGTTGTCAATTCCAGTAAAACCCAAGACATGTGATGCAAGAGTATTATTGGGATAGAATCTTTTCATGTCCTCAGAAATTATTATTCCATCTATATTAAGCTTTCTTATCTCTGCTACCTTTTCGTCATCAACTTGTTTAGCAATTAACACTTCTTGTAAGTTTTTATTAGAAATCTTTTGAAGAACTTTTCCTTTATCTAAATTTAATATTTGGGCTAAAGCTTCAGCTACTGCTTCTCTTTGAGAATCAGGTATTTCTTTAGGGATAACACTTATTTTATTAACACTTATATTTTCTGCTAATACTTTGCCATTTCTATCAAATATATTTCCCCTTTTACCACTAACAGATACTTCTAAAGTCCATTGAGGAAGTGCCATCTTTTGATAATCTTCACTTTTTACTACCTGTATCCAAAAAAGTCTGAGTATAAGTCCAAAAACTACTATAGAAGATAAAAAAAGTAAAAAAAGAATTCTTCTCTTTACAGATATGGTTGGATATATTTATTATCCCCCCTATCTATTCAACACCCCCAATATCCTCATAAAAAAGTTACTTTTATCTTGTGATTTCTCTTCACCTTTTTTCTCTTCAGCTACTTTAGGCTTTTCTCCCACATTTATGTAGACTATCTGATTTTCTTCTGGCAATTGCATTCCTAATTTTTCTTTTGCAATCTCTTCAATTCGAGCGGGATTGGTTAAAGAAGCAATTTGGGCTTTTAATTGTTGATTTAAATTTTCTGCATATTGTACTTGTTTTTCCATTTTGTCTAAAGCAATTGACCTTTGATAAATTACAGTATACCTGTAAAGTATCAAAATGCTTAGAGAACTTATAAAAAACACCAAAAGTAAATTCTTTAATTTCGCATTTTTTTTAGTTTTTCTTACTTGCTCTTTCTTTTCTGAGGTATATGGGGGATACTCGTAATTATATTCTCTTTGTGCTACTATCAATTTATTCTACCTCCATTTCTTTTAGAACTTACAGTTTTTCCGCAACTCTAAGTTTTGCACTACGGGACCTGGAATTTGTTTCTATTTCCTCTTTGGAAGGTAGTACCGGTTTTTTTGTTATAATCTTCACTACCGGTTTTTTACCACAAGTACATGGCATATTAGGTGGACAAGTGCAAGGATTTTCTAATTTTTTAAAAGTATTCTTCACAATTCTATCTTCCAAAGAGTGAAATGTGATTATCGCAATGCGCCCTTTCCCCCGTAATACCTCTACCATATCCTCAATCGCCTTATCTAAACCTTTAAGTTCTTCATTGACTTCTATTCGTATGGCTTGAAATGTTCTTTTTGCTGGATGTGGTCCTTCTCTCCTGGCAGAGGCAGGAACAGCATTTTTTATAATCTCTACTAACTGAAAAGTAGTTTTTATTTCTCCTTTTTCTCTTTCTTTTACAATAAATTTAGCAATACGTGATGCCCATTTCTCTTCTCCATATTCTCTTATCACTCTTTCTAATTCTTGCTGTGAATACTTGTTCACCACATCATAGGCAGAAAAAGGTGAATTTTTGTCCATTCTCATATCCATCGGAGCATCTTTCATATAAGAAAAACCCCGTTTAACTTCTTCTAATTGATAAGAAGATACCCCCAAATCCAAAAGGATGCCATCAACCTTGTCAATATTCAAACTTTTAAGTATCTCTTTTATATTTTTAAAATTATCATTTATGTACTCTGCATTTTTGTAATTTTTAAGCCTTTCTTTGCTAGCCTTTATCGCATCTAAATCTCTATCTATCGCAATTAACTTTCCGGTGGTAAGCCTTTTTAATATTTCTTCAGAATGGCCTCCACCACCTAAAGTACCATCTACATATATTCCCTCTGGTTTTATATTTAAATATTCAATTGTCTCCTTAAGCAAAACACTTTTATGGCTGTATTCCATTTTTTATCACACCTATATATTTAATTCGTCAAGATGCTCAGCAATCTCTTCAAAAGAAACATCTGTATTGTTAGAGTATTCTTCCCAAACCTCTTTACTCCAAATCTCAACCCTTGTAGAAACTCCAATAAATATAACATCCTTTTCTATTTTGGCATGCTCTCTTAAATTAGCAGGTATAAGTATTCTTCCCTGTTTATCAATTTCGCATTCCACAGCTCCAGCTAGGAAAAATCTCGTAAATGCTCTTGCGTCTTTTTTGGTAAGTGGCAAAGTTTTAAGTTTGGCCTCAATATTTTTCCACTCCTCCAGTGAATATACGAATAAGCAATTGTCCAATCCTTTAGTCAATACAAACCTATCCCCCAGTTCTCCTCTGAATTTAGCGGGGATTATGACCCTTCCCTTTGCATCAATTGTGTGTTCGTATTGGCCCATCAACATACAAAACACCAAACTTTCATTTCACATTCTCCCACTTACCACCACATTACACCACTTAATATGTTATTCTATATAAATTTAAAAAATCCTGCTAAATTTTTATAAAAAAATAAAAAAATCAGGCTTTGCGCCTGATTTTTTTATTTTTTTATAGGATTCACAACGGAAAGTACACTATTCTCTTCTCTCAGATGATTTTGAAATCTTTCTCTAACATCTTCAAAGCTTATACTGTAAAGCACATCTAAATAATCCAGTAAATTTATTTCTTTCATATAAAAGTTTATAAAACTGTAAGCTATACTATCGACCGAATTAAATGTTCTTAAAAATTTTCCTATGTATTTTTTCTTTATTCTCTCAAAATCTTCTTCCTTTAAAAATTGTAGATTATTTATTGCATTTAAAATGATATCTCTCACTTTAAAAGGATCTTTAGATTGACCTCCTATTATAGAATAACCGTAATCTATCTCTCCACCGTAATCAAAGCTAAAAGTGCTGTCAATAAGCCCTTCATTGTAAAGCCTCTCATACAAGTCAGAACTTCTGCCTAATGCCATTTCCAACCCTATTTGTATCTCTAAGTTCTTCTTTAATAATTTCTTTCCACCAAAACCCACATCTGTATCTTTAAAACCTAGATTAAAAAGAGGAATGGATACTTGCATATCTTGTATCACTTCTTTTTTATAAACGCTTAAAGGCTCTTTAGGATATATCCTTTTTATTTCTCCTTGTTTTTTATCCTGTCCCACATTTTCTTTTATAATGTCAAGAGTTTTATCTATATCAATATCTCCTACCGCAAACAATACCATATTTTCAGGATGATAAAATGTGTAATAACACTTATACAAAATTTCTTTATTTATCTGAGAAATTGATTCAATTGTGCCAGCTATGTCCTTTCTAACTGGATGTACATGATAAAGAGCCTCTAATGCGTTAAAATAAACTTTCCAATTGGGGTCATCTTGATACATCCTTATTTCTTGAGCTATTATTCCCTTTTCTTTTTCCACATTTTCATCTGTAAAATAAGGATTTTGTACAAACTTTACTAAAAGTTTTAGATTTTCATAGAAGTTTTCAGTACTCGCAAATAAATAAGCAGTTGTAGTAAAATTAGTGTAAGCGTTAGCTGAAGCCCCTAATTTTGAAAACTGCTCAAAAATACTACCTTCTTCCTCTTCGAACATTTTGTGTTCCAAAAAATGTGCAACCCCATCAGGTACCTCCGTTACATCAGTATCCCCTGGAGCGATAAACTTACTGTCATTAGAACCAAAATGGGTAGCAAATATTGCAAACTGCTTTGTATAACCTCTTTTCGGCATTATATACACTTTTAGGCCATTATCCAATTCTTGTAAAAGCATTTTTTCGTCTATTCTCTCATTGTACAACTGCTGCATAATTATTCCTCCTTTTTGCCGGTCATAAAATACACCGTATCTAATTTAACCTTTTTAGCAACTTCCACTACGTCCTCTTTTGTCACCTTTTCTACTTTTTTAATAAATTCTTCTATATTTAAATCTACTCCTGCAATTTTTTGTGACAAATAGTAGTCAGATTTAGAAGTAGCATTGTCTTTCATTGCATTCAAAGAGGTCTTTAAGGCTTTTATTGTGGAATCTAATTCATAATCTGAGATATTACCTTCTTCAATTTCTTTTAACTGTTTAAGTATTATGTCAAGAGCTTTGTTGTAATTTTCTATCTCTATGCCGCAACTTACCACCATTAAACCTCTAGATCTCTCTAGCCTTGAATAAGCATAATAAGCAAGGCTTGCCTTTTCCCTCACATTCATAAAAAGTTTAGAAAAAGGTCCTCCTCCTAACACACCACTGTATACCAAAAGAGGAAAATATTCCTCACTGTTAGCCGGTACATTAGTTCTAAAGCCAAGAGTAAGCTTCCCCTGTGTTACTTCTAAATTTTCTGTCACATACTTTACTTCCTTTACCTCTTTATATATATTGGGGGAAGGAATATTTAGTATCTGTCCTCTTTGAAAAGAAAAATATTTTGTAAAAACCTCTTCTACATATCTAGGGTCCACATTTCCTACAACATATATATCCATTGGCAAAGTATTAATACAATTTTGATAATACTGGTAAAGGTTGACTTCATCAATGGAGTTTAAATCCTCACTTCTACCCAATTCAAAAATAGCAAAAGGTTCACCTTTACACATCTCTTCATAACAACGGTCTACTGCATATTTGGTTTTATCGTTTATTCTTGAATCTATTAAATTTTTGTGAATCTCTTTTTCTTGAAGTACATAATCTTTATTAAAAGCATTTCCTTCTGTAAGAGGGTTGAAAACTAACTCTTTTAAAAATTTTACTCCCTCTTCTAAAATATTCTCTTGTATGTACTCTTCTTGAGGTAATTCCAATCTATATTGTTGAAGGTGCCTTTCTCCTTTTTTATACACAGAAACAGCCATAGTAGTGCCATACAAGTTTTCCAAAAACTTCACCATTTCTTTGTAAGTTTTAATACTAAAAGTACCCCTTTTTAAAACAGCAGGCAGCAAAGCGTATTTTGTAGCCTCTTCTCCTAATTGATTGTGGATATAAAGATTAATTGTCACTGTTTTAAATTTGTCTGTAGTATCTATGTATAAATTTATTCCGTTGTTTAATTGTTTCCTAATTAATTCCATGTCATCAACTCCTTCTAAAATAATCCAATTATTTTTTGATTATATGATAATTGTAACACAAAGTCAATAATACATAAACCCGGGGAAAAACCCCAGGTTTCTGTTACATACCAGGTGTAATGCGTTTTATAATTTCTGAAATTTGTTTTGCAAATTCAGAAACTGGTCTTCCTGCAGAAATACCCTTAGCAATATTTTCTATTCTTTTGTACAAATCTGGATCTGCAGTTACATAGACCCTTGTTATAGACTTATCAGTATCTTTTACAGTCTTTTCTATTTTCTTTTTTACATCTGTTTCAAGAGTTCCCTGTACTCTTGCTTTCAAATCCACTCCTACAAGAGCAGTGCTTCCATATACTACCACTGTAGCCTTATTTACCTCTGGAATTTTAGCAACATTTGAAGCTATTCTACTTGCTCTTGCACTTTCTGTAGTCGGTTTTTTTACAGCAGTTGGAGTCTTAGAAGGCGCAGGAGTAGTCCTTGTAGGTGCCGGTGTATAACGAGCAGGAGTAGGCTTTCTAGTCGCAGTTTTACATCCTGCCATTGAAACCATTATCATTATCCCAATAAGCATTATTGTAATTATACTTTTTATTTTTTTCAAAGCTATGCACCTCCTCAAAATATATTTTTTCACTTTTATTAAAAAGTATTATACTAAATTATGGAATTTTTACGAAAAACATTTGAAAAAATTTTGTGAGTAATATATAATGCATATGTAAAACTATTGGAGGGAAGATGAAATGGAAATAGGAATTGTTGGACTACCTAATGTCGGCAAAAGCACTTTGTTTAACGCCATTACAAAAGCAGGGGCAGAATGTGCAAACTATCCTTTTTGTACTATTGAACCAAATGTGGGAATTGTAGCTGTACCAGATAAAAGGCTGGATTTTTTGGCAAAGATTGAAAATCCGCAAAAAGTTATACCCGCAACTATAAAATTTGTTGACATAGCAGGCCTTGTAAAAGGAGCAAGTAAAGGAGAGGGTTTAGGAAATAAATTTCTTTCTCATATTAGGGAAGTTGACGCTATATTAAACGTGGTAAGATGTTTTGAAGATAGCAATATTGTCCATGTGGAAGGAAGTATTGATCCTATAAGAGATGTTGAAATAATAACTTTAGAGCTTATACTTGCTGATATGGAAGTTGTCGAAAGGCGGCTTCAAAAAACATCAAAACTTGCGCGAAATGACAAAAAAGCAGCCTTTGAATTGGAAATACTTGAAAAAATAAAAAAAGGATTGAATGAAGGGAAACCTGTAAGGGCTCTTCAATTTACCGAAGAAGAAAAAAGTTTTGTATGTCAACTTATGTTGCTTACCTCTAAACCCGTCATGTATGTAGCAAATATATCAGAAGAAGATTTAATTTCAGGAGAAGAAAATCAATATGTAAAGCAACTAAAAGAATATGCTGAAAAAGAAAATTCTCAAGTTTTGGTTATAAGTGCAAAAATTGAAGAAGAATTAGCTTCTTTAAGTGATGAAGAAAGAAATGAACTTTTGAGAGAATACGGCCTTGCCGAACCCGGCCTTAACAACATAATAAGACATGGTTACTCTCTCCTTGGACTTATAACCTTTTTCACTGCTGGACCAAAAGAAGTCCACGCTTGGACAATAAAAAAAGGCACAAAAGCACCTCAAGCAGCAGGGAAAATTCATTCAGATTTTGAAAAAGGATTTATAAGGGCAGAAGTAATCTCTTATGAAGATTTAGTAAAAGCCGGTTCACAGGCAACAGCAAGAGAAATGGGACTTATGAGACTGGAAGGAAAAGATTATGTGATGCAGGATGGAGATATAGTAGTATTTAGATTTAATGTATAAAAATCGCCTTTTAGGCGATTTTTATACATTACTCTTTTTTGTCTATCTTTGGTGTCTCCTCAACTTTATATCCTAAAGCAGCAATTAAATTATCCAATTTATTTCTGATGGTAGGATAAGATAAACCTAATACTTTTTCCATTTCCCTTATATTTCCCCTCGTCCGTATGATAAGTTCCAAAAAATCTCTTTGCTCTTTTGACAAATAGCAAAATTTACAAAGTTCAAATTTGCCTTCAATTGCTGTTCCACATTGAGGACATTCCAGCCTTGTTACCACCATTTTTTCACTGCAAACTGGACATCTACCTATTACTTCATTCATTAATATCACCTCTTAAAAGGCAAGTTTATTATAAAAAACCTGCTCTCATTCGTCGTCTTGTTTTTATTATAACCCTTATTTTAAAAATGTCAATATAAATTTTAAATTATTTTAAGTTTTAGTTTAAAAAAATTAATTTTTTAAAAGGATAAAAATAAACCAAGCAAAGCTGCTTGGCTTAAACTTCTATAACCTCTTCTTCAAAATTATCAATGTATTTTTGATACTCCATTTTTTGTTCTGCTTCTATTACTTTTTCTAATTTTGGCTTTGTAGCAGGATGTTTTGGCACAAAGATAGTGCAACAATCTTCATAGGGTCTTATAGAGATCTCAAACGTACTAATCTTTTGAGCTAAATCTATAATCTCTGTCTTATCCATCCCAATAAGAGGTCTAAATATTGGCATAGAGACAGAAGCATTGGTTACATATAAACTTTCAATCGTTTGGCTTGCAACTTGTCCTAAACTTTCCCCTGTGATTAGAGCCATAGAACCATTTTTTTGAGCAATTTTTTCTGCTATCTTCATCATCATTCTTCTCATAATTATAGTAGTAAATTTAGGTGGACATTTCTCATAAATTTCTAATTGCAAATCAGTAAAGTGAACTACGTGTAATTTTATCCTTTGTCCATATTGAGAAAGGACTTTGCACAAATCTACAACTTTGTCTTTAGCCCTTTCAGAAGTATAAGGAGGGCTGTGAAAATAAACTGCTTCTACTTCTACGCCTCTTTTCATCATCATCCAAGCAGCTACAGGACTGTCAATTCCTCCTGACAAAAGTACAGTCGCTTTACCGTTTGTCCCAAGAGGAAGTCCTCCTATTCCCTCAATCACTCCCGCGTATACAAAAGCCATTTCTCTTATCTCTACATTTAAAAGCACATCAGGATTATGAACATCTACTTTTAAGTTTTTGACATTTTTCAATACTGCTGCTCCTACTCTGCGGCTGACCTCCATGCTGTTATAAGGAAAAGACTTATTTGGCCTCTTAGTCTCTACTTTAAAGGTCTTTCCCGTATGCTCTTTCATCAACTCTATCGCAGCCTGATATATATCCTCCAACTTTAAATCAGTTCTTTTTGCTTTTGTTATTCCTATAATGCCAAAGACTTTTTTTAATCTTTCTATTACCTCTTCAATATCTCCATCACATTCTACATAAATTCTGCCATGAGTTTTTTCAACTTTAACTTCTTTAAAGTCAGAAAGAGCATGTTTTATATTTTTTATCAGTTTATTTTCAAAAAAAGACCTATTATCTCCTTTTAAAGCTAATTCTCCATATTTAATCAATAATATGTCTTGCATATTTTACCTCCGTTTATACTTTCTTAAAAAATTAACTTTGTCTTTTAAGACTGTTACAGTATAGTCAATTTCTTCTTCTGTATTAAAAATTCCAAAAGAAAATCTTATAGCGCTTTCAATAAGGTCCTCTTTAAGACCTATCGCTTTTAAAACATGACTTTGTCCTTTCTTTTTAGAAGAACAAGCCGATCCCGTAGAAACATATATGCCTTTTTCTTCAAGAGCGTGTAAAAGCACCTCTCCCCTCACACCGGCAAAAGAAATATTGAGTATATGCGGCGCTCCCTCTTCAACATTTGGTCCGTTTAAATGGACATCTTTTATTTCAGAAACTATGCCTTGATAAAGTCGCTTCTTTAATGTCATTAATTTGCTTACATTACCGTGGAAATTTTCTTTGGCTAATTTGCTAGCCACACCAAATCCCACAATTCCTGGCATATTTTCTGTCCCAGACCTTAAATTTTTTTCTTGTCCTCCTCCAAAAATTATTGGCCTAATCTTTACTGATTTATCAATATATAAGGCTCCTACTCCTTTAGGACCGTGTATTTTATGACTGCTTAAAGACACCATCTTTATTTTATGCTTTTTTACATCTATATTTATTTTTCCTACTGCTTGTATAGCATCAACGTGAAAAACTATGTCTTTATTCTCTGCAATATCAGCTATTTCCTCTATTGGCTCTATTGTTCCTAACTCATTATTTACAGCCATAATTGATATAAGTATAGTTTTATTAGTTATCGCCCTCTTTAAATCCTCTACATCTACTTTTCCTGTTTTATCCACATCTAGATAAGTTACTTCAAAGCCATTTTCCTCAAGATACTTTAAAACATTGAGCACAGAAGGATGTTCAATTTTTGAAGATATTATATGATTTCCTTTCTTTTTTAAACTTTCTGCAACCCCTATTAAAGCAAGATTGTTTGATTCTGTCCCTCCAGAAGTAAAAACTATTCCTTCGGGCTCACTGTTGATTAAGTTAGCTACATTTTCTCTCGCTTCTTTCATTAACTTTTCAGCTTGATAGCCTTTCATATGTAAAGAAGAGGGATTGCCGTATTCTTTATCTAAAACTTCAGCCATTTTTTTAATTACTTCTTTCCTAACTCTTGTAGTAGCGCTATTGTCGAGATATACTTCCATGGCCATCATCCCTTTAATTAGATTTTTAATAATAGCAAATTCCTGGATATTGTGAATAATTATTAAACTTTTATAATTTAAATTATTTTGCAAATTTAATCATTAAATTAATAATTCTTTCTACCTCTTCATAGGTAGCCTTTCCATCCTCATTTGCTAATATGCATTCTTTTGCATGTTCTTGAATGATTGACATACCTACTTTTTCTAATGAGGCTTTAACAGCTGCTATTTGCAACAAGATATCCTCACATCCTTTTGATTCTTCTACCATTTTTTCTATACCGGCAATATGCCCTTTTATTGTTTTTAATCTCAGCAAAATATCATTTCTCAAACTATCACTCACTTACAACACACCTTTCAATAGATAGATTTCTTTTGCTCGTATTCTATTATAACTTTGCCACAAAAATAATAAAGAGTCAATCACTATGTAAAAAAGCCAGCTAAGTAGCTGGCTTTTAATAAGGATTTTGATGCATTTGAGGCGGATCAAAAGATGGGAAAGGCTTCTGATTGAAAATTTCACACACATCTGTTACGAACTCCTCGCAAGCTGCTGGAGTAGGGCAGAAACCGTAAGACGGAACTAATAATTGCACATCTACTGCGGATTTTATCACAATCCATACCCCAATTATCACTTCTACAGTGGTAGTAACTCCTAGATTAACCTTTCCGTACAAGCCCTCTGCTAACGCCTCGTATTTCATTATTGCTACATTTGGGTCTGGTACGTAAAGTACAATATCTTTGTTGAAAGTAGTAATATTTCCTGGCAATGTTTGTGTAGTTCCATCTGGATAGTTAATCACAATATCATAAGTCACTTGAAAAGTTGCTTCTACCCTCGCAAATCCTGGCCTATCCGGAAGTGGAGTTATAACAAAACCAGGAGGTGTAACAAGTGATACAGTAATATTTGTTATTTCTCCAAAGCTGGGAGTTAAATTCAATACAGAAGGTACAAAAGTAATAGGTGGTATATTATCTAAACATATTCTTTGCGAACAAGCATCATACACTTTAGTCACTTCAATGCAAGCTATCTCTGTAGGTTCTGGAAGTTGCCCTGGCTCTACAGGGCCTGGCACTATTTCTTGCTGTCCTATCATCTTTTTAGAAAAAGCCATATTATTTCCCCCTTCACAGTTTAAGCTTTTATTAACTTAAATTATCTTATCTATCTACAATATACGTTTTAATATATTAGATTGTTACAAAAAATCAAAAAAATAAGTACCTCGATTGAGGTACTTATTGCAACTATCTATAAGCACAAACTCCTTCTTTTATTTAATCTTTTCAATCATTTCTTCTACTTCTTTTGCCCCTTCTTCGTAAAATTTCTCCTCATCAGGAGCTAATTCTTTCAAAAGCCTCAAAAACTCTCCCGCATGCACTTTTTCCTCATCTGCTATGTCCATTAAAACTGCTTTTGCTAATTCATTATCAGTAGCTTCTGCCAACTGAGTATAAAGTTGAATTGCCTCATACTCTGCCGCCACCATAAAGCGTATAGCCCGTACCAACTCTTCATGGGTCACTTTTCTTTTTTCAGTGAGTCCTGAAAAAGGAGTTCCAAACTCAGGCATAATTAACATCCCCTCTCCTTATGTATTGATTTTATTATATCATAAATTCATATAATATCAAAAAATTTCAAAAAGTCGAATCAACTCAAAGTATTTGTTAGGCTATCTCGGCATTAAATAAAACAAGCCAATGGTGAAAATATAACTTATTTTCAACATCAGCTTGTTTTATTTAAAATTTTAATTTAAATAAGTAAAGATACTGGATTCTCTAATGTTTTCTTTAAGTCAAGGAGAAATTTAGCAGCAGTAGCCCCGTCTATTAATCGATGGTCAAAAGAAAGGCTAAGTTTCATAATATGCCTTATAACAATATTGTTATCAAGAACTACTGGTTCTTTATATATTTTGTTGACACCCAATATAGCACTTTCGGGCGGATTTATAATAGGCGTGAAACTATCTATTTCATACATTCCAAGGTTAGTGATAGTAAATGTACTTCCGATTATTTCATCTGGAGTAAGCTTATTATTTCTCGCTCTTTCGCTTAATTCCTTTATATTTTTTGACAATTCTAATAGACTCTTTTTATCCGCCTCTTTCACTACAGGAACTATTAAACCATTATCTAAAGCCACTGCAATTCCGAGATTTATACTGCTATTTTTAATTATATATTCTCCTTCTATAGACCAGTTAACTACAGGATTTTTCTTTATAGCTATTACACATGCTTTTGCAATTAAATCGGTATAAGTAAATTTATTATCGCTAATATGATTTAAATTTTCTCTTAAGTTAACCAGTTCTGTCACATCCACTTTAATATCTTCTGTAACATGAGGAATTTCTGACCAGCTTTTTTTCATCCTTTGACTTATGGTTTTGCGAATATTGTCCATTGGCATTCTTTCAACTTTTTCCAATGCTTGTCCTTCTATTACTGCTACTTCTTTTTTTGGTCCTTCTTCTTCTGTTTTTACTTTTTGCTCAGAAATAAACTTTTTTACGTCTTCTTCAGTAATCCTTCCACCTGGTCCTGTTCCAGTTATTAAAGAAAGGTCTATGTTATTCTCCTTCGCCAACTTTTTCGCTACTGGAGTAGCTTTTATAAACTTTTCCTCACTTTTTTCTACTTCTTCTAACTTTTCCCCTTCAGCTGTAATTATTCCAATAGGAGTAGCTACTGGTACAATTTCTCCTTCATTTACTAATATTTTTGCCAAAATCCCATCATTTGGAGATTCTACAACATTAGTGATTTTATCTGTAGAAACCTCGACAATCTCTTCTCCTTTTTTTACAATATCACCAACTTTTTTAAGCCATCTATCTACTCTGCCTTCTTTCATTGTAAGTCCCAATTTAGGCATCACTACATTTACCGGCATAAAATCACCTCTTTACAAAAAATCCTATTTGTTGTGCAATTTCAAGCGTTTTTGTTACATTAACTCGATAAGGTCCACTCCGCGATATTCTAAAAATTAATCTATCACCTTCTTTTATTATCACTTCTCTTTCTCCATCCAATGCGATAGTACCTTTTTCCATCACCTCATAAGAATAATCTATGTCCATGTTCAATCTTTTACAATCAATTATCCCTACTTTTTCAACGACGCCCGGAGCTATAGGCGCCATGACCGACTCCGGGCTTTTCCCTATTTTTACATATATACCTCCATCCTCATCTTCTAACAATGTTGTTTTATAACCAGCTACAGAAGAAAAGCCGATGTTATTAGGGTGAGCCCTTGTAACAAAAATATCAGTTATTGTCGATATATCCCAAATCGCCTTAGTACCTGTAAAGTTCTCTTTAGATATTACAGCATCTATCAAAGCAATGTCTATTAACTTACCGTTTTTGTATATTTCTAATCTCTTATCTCTTTTACACAATATCTCTTTGTCAAATTTACCAGAAGATACTACAGAAGCTACAATGCCAGCTATGGTCCCTTCCAACATCATAGGATATACATTATTGGTACCTGTCGAAATTGGCAAAAGTGGTGTCTCGTTAATCACTTTTGCAATAACTCTGTTGGTTCCATCCCCCCCTAATGAAACAATGCATCCCACACCAAATTGTTCCATTATTTTCGTAGCTACCATTGTATCTACAAAACTACCAGTTATAGTCATATCAAGTATCTCCACATCTATTCCCAATTGTTTTAAATAAATTAAGTTATTTTTGGCTTTATATCCAATTTCATAAGTGTCAGGCATTATATATATTTTCTCAGTACCAAATTTTTGAGCAGCCAATATAATTCTTTCTACTATGTTTACCTTTTCATAATTATCAATTACCGTCGCATGTGCAACCAATCGCCTTATATCTTTCCCCGATGACGGATTTGCAATTATCCCTATGGTTTTCATGTCTGCCTCCTTATATTTATCAAACAAAATGCTTTACGTCCTATGCTATTGCCCTTACCGCCTTTATTATATCTTCTTCATTAGGGATTACAGCATTCTCAAGAACCGTCGTAAATGGAATTGGTGTATTTAAAGCTCCAATGCGTACTATCTGTGCATCTAGATAATCAAACATTTCTTCAGCTATCAATGCTGCTAACTCACCGCCCCAGCTTCCCCTCTTAACTTCTTCTGTAACTATTACTACCTTGTGAGTCTTTTTTAAGGAATTAAAAATTTTTTCTTTGTCAAGAGGGAACAAAGTCCTCGGGTCTATTACTTCCGCTTCTATACCCTCTTTTGATAATATTTCTGCTGCTTTTAACGCTTTATGAACCATGAGACCTGTTGCAACTACGGTAACGTCGCTGCCTTCTCTTTTGGTATCTGCTACTCCAAGAGGTATGGGTTCATTATTATCAGGAACATCCCCTTTCATACTGTACAAAACCTTATGTTCCACAAAAACCACCGGGTTATCATCACGTATTGCAGATATCATTAGACCTAAAGCATCTTTAGGAGTAGAAGGATAAACCACCTTTAATCCCGGCACATGAGTAAACCACGCTTCAAGACTTTGTGAATGCTGAGCTGCTGCTTGTATTCCTGCACCTGCTGGCATTCTTAAAACCATAGGTATTGTGATTTTACCGCCAAACATATACCTCATTTTTGCAGCCTGATTGACAAGTTGGTCCATTGCCACTGTTACAAAATCCATAAACATAAGCTCAGCAACAGGTCGCATGCCAGTAGCTGCAGCTCCTATCGAAACACCTGTAATTGCTGTTTCTGAAATAGGAGTATCTCTTACTCTGTCCTCTCCAAATTCATCTATCAAGCCTCGAGTTACGCCAAAAGTCCCTCCAAATCTTCCAATATCTTCTCCTAATAAAAACACTGTAGGGTCTCTTCTCATCTCATTTAAAATAGCTTCTCTTAAAGCCTCTGCATACGTCATATTCCTCATCTTACCCTTACCTCCTCTACTATATCTGTATAAACATCCTCTACCGCTGCCTCTTCTTTTGGATATGGGCTTTCTTCAGCAAACCTTACCGCTTCTTCTACCTCTTCAACTATCCTTGCCTCTATATCTTTTAATTCTTTCTCAGTTGCCACATCATTGTCGAGTATATGTTTACTTAATCGAAGTATTGGATCTTTTGCCAACCATTCTTCCACTTCTTCTTTAGACCTATAAATAGTAGGATCCCCTTCAAAATGCCCTCTATATCTATACGTTTTACATTCAACTAAAGTCGGACCGGCGCCACTTCTAGCCCTGTTTATAGCTTCTTTTGCTACTTCATACACTGCCAATACATCGTTTCCATCCACCGTAACCCCAGGAATACCATAACCAATAGCTCTGTCAGCTACATCTTTGATAGCTTGGTGCTTATCCTGCCTCATAGATATACCATAAAGGTTGTTTTCACAGACAAACACTACTGGTAACTTCCATATAGAGGCTATATTCAACGCCTCGTGAAAAGTACTCTGGTTGGAGGCGCCATCACCAAAGAAACATACTGCCACCTGATCAGTTCCTCTCATTTTAGCGGAAAGAGCTGCACCCGCTGCAATAGGAAAACCTCCACCTACAATACCATTAGCTCCTAAAATTCCTTTAGTGGCATCCGCTATATGCATAGATCCGCCTTTCCCTTTACAGTATCCCGTTTCTTTGCCATATAATTCGGCCATCATATATTTTAGATCGCCACCTTTTGCTATTAAATGACCATGACCTCTGTGAGTACTGGTAATATAGTCTTTATCCTCTAAATTTTCGCATACACCGACAGCTGTAGCCTCTTCACCAATGTATAAATGTACAAAACCTAAAACCTTCCCCTGAGCAAATAGTTCCGCGACTTTTTCTTCAAACTTCCTGATTTTAACCATTCTGGTGTACATATCAAGAAGAACATCTCTTGAAATTTCCATAACTATTCATCTCCTCCTCATTTTATATTTACCGTTATGCAAGCCACTGCAACTTCAATGGTGTCATCTTTGTCTCCAAATTCCGGCTCTTTTATTCCTGCTACCCTCATCCCCCCTTTTATTGCTTTTACATATTTTTCCCCAATGGGAAGTACAGCCTTTATTCCTTCTTCTTCAATTTCTTCTGGCCTTGATACTGCCACTGTAGCCTCTACAACTATCTCATTTAAGTCAACACCCAATATTTCCGTAAGTCCACATAGACAACTATGAGATATCGCATCTTTTACTGCCTTTTGAGCAGCTTTATTGACATCTTGACCGTGTAAATCTACTCCATATCCAAACTCGACTATAAACCTTTTAATAAGTACCGCCTCCATTTCTTAAAATTTTTTATCAAAAACAATGCTATTAAAATTAATATTCAAATTTCATGCCAAAATAAAAAACCCCTTAAATTAAGGGTTAATAAATTATCAATCTCATATTTATACAAAATCATTTGTCTCATTTTGAGATTCCTTTTATTTAGTCTCAATTTGAGACAGCAATTCCTTTACACTTATATTGTATTTTTTTATCTTTCTATAAATAGTAGCTCTACTCAAATTTAACATTTCAGCTGCCTTCAATATATTACCCTTGGCTATTTTTAGTGCTTCTCTTATGTTTTTTTCTTCAATAACTTCAATTGGAAAGACTGTAGTATTATTTTCCTGTTGTGCATTACTATTTTCACTTATATTTTCAGGGAAATACTCTTCGATAATTACTTTGCCTTCCGTAAGGTAATACGCCCTGTCGATAACATTTTGTAACTCTCGAACATTTCCTGGCCAGTTGTAATTCATCAATCGTTCTATAAACGATTCGCTTAAAACCTTATAATCTGAAACGCTTAAAGCATTATATCTATTAAGTCGTTCTACAAACACTTTAGCAAGAAGTTCAACGTCTCCTTTTCTCTCTCTTAAAGGAGGGATGTTTATTTTAATGACATTTATCCTATAATATAAATCATTTCTAAAATTCTTTTTATTCACTTCTTCACTTAAATTTCTGTTGGTTGCCGCAATAACCCTTACATTCAATTTCTTTTCCTCAGTGCCACCCACCCTTACAATTTTATGGTTATCCAGCACTCTTAAAAGTTTAGATTGCACCTCATAGGGCAACTCTCCAATTTCATCTAAAAATATCGTTCCATTGTCCGCTAGTTCAAATTTACCAGGTTTACCTTCTTTATTTGCCCCAGTAAACGCTCCTCTTTCGTAACCAAAAAGTTCACTTTCTACTAATTCTCTGGGTATAGAAGCACAGTTTACTGCAATAAATGGCCCTTTTGAACGTTTACTATAGTTATGTATCGCCTGCGCAAAAAGTTCTTTACCTGTCCCACTTTCACCTTCTATAAGAATATTGCAATCACTCTTCGCAGCTTTTTTAGCAGTTTCTATGATTTTTTTCATATTTTCATCATTTGTGATTATATCTTCAAATGTATAACTCGCTTTAAATCCTGCTAATTTATTAACAACATTATGAACATATTTCTCTTCTCTAAAAGTTACAACCGTACCTATAATTTTTCTGTTAGCTACTATAGGAACAGCATTTATACGACATGGTATTTTTTTGTTTCGACCATAAAAAATACATTCAACATCGTAATAGGGTTCTGTCTGACTTAGTATATCTTCAATTATATCCACATCTTCAAGTATGGACTGTATATGCATGCCTATAATTTCCTTCTTTGAAATATTTAATATCTTTAATGCTATTTCGTTAACCCTTTGAATAACAAAATTATGGTCCATTATAAGCATGCCTTCGTGAATAGAATCAAAAGTAGCGTCTATAAGTTTATGAGACTTGATAAGCGCAAGCTGCTTTTCAATAGAATAAGCTCCAGCAAGTACAATACCTAAATTGTGGGGGTGTGCATCCTCTTTTAATCCAGTCATATCAAGGCATCCTATGATATTACCGTTTTCATCATGAATAGGTGCTGCAGAACATGTAGCTATGTGATGGGTAATACAATAATGTTCGGCTCCCACCAGTTGTATAGGTTTATCAAGTTTTAAAGCCAAAGCAATCGCATTAGTCCCTACCGCTTCTTCTGTCCATAAAGCCCCCTCAACAAAGTTTAATTTTCTCGTCTCTCCCATTATACTATCATCGCCAATTCTATCGATAAGATAACCGTCCCTGTCTACAAGAACAAACAAAAAGCCCGAACCAGTTACTTGTTTATATATATTTTCCATAATAGGATGTGCAACAGATATTAAATCCTCATTTTGCCTCAACCTTATTTTCATATTATCTTCATCCAATATTTCCCCAACGCCTCCAAAAGGGTCTACACCATAGAATTTACAAAGTTCCCATGACTCTCTAATCTCTTCTTTAACACCTTCAGTAATTACCCCCTCATTAACGTATCTCCACCAAGCTTTCTCCATAAAAGATATAAAATCTTTCATGACACTCCCCCTTAAATCGTTTTAAAATTCTCCTCATGCAAAAACAAAGGCTTAAAAACTAAGCCTTTGTCAACTTCAATCCTTCATCAGCATAATAAGAACTTCTGACTAAGGGACCAGAAGCTACGTATTTAAAACCTAATTCATATCCTATCTCTTCATACCTCTTAAATTGCTGAGGAATAACATATTCTGCTACTTCTATATGTTTTGCTGAAGGTCTCAAATACTGTCCTATAGTCATCATGTCACAATCAACACTTCTTAAGTCTTTCATAACTTGTATAACCTCTTCTTCTGTTTCCCCAAGCCCCACCATAATTCCTGACTTGGTAAGAATATAAGGGTCTAATTCTTTTGACTTTTTTAAAAGGTTTAAAGACCTTAAATAATCTGCTTTTGGCCTTACATTGGGATAAAGTCTCGGTACTGTTTCTATATTGTGATTTATTATATCTGGCTTGGCTTCTACTACTTGAGCAATAGACTCTTCTTTACCCATAAAATCAGATACAAGTACCTCAACTGTAACTCCTGGCAATTTTTTAAGTTCATAGATTGTCTTTGCAAAATGTGATGCTCCACCATCCGGTAAATCATCTCTTGTAACACAAGTAACCACTACATGCTTTAATCCTAACTTTTGAGCAGCCTCAGCAATTCTTCGAGGCTCATCCTCATCAAGAGGTTGAGGATGTCCTTTTTCTACCGCACAAAACCTACAGTTTCGCGTACATATATTTCCCATAATCATAAAAGTGGCTGTCTTTCTCGCAAAGCATTCCCCCATGTTGGGACAATTGGCACTTTGACAAACTGTGTTTAAAGACATACTTTTTAAAAAAGCTTCCATCCTGTTTAAATCTTCGTTTAATAGCCTCACTTTGAGCCATTCAGGCTTTTGCATTATCAATCACCGCCAATCTATCTAAAGTTATCTCACTAAAGTGTATACCAAATACTTCGCTAAATTTATCAACCATTTTTTCTTTTACTTTTTCTATGTCTTCATTTATTCCAAGTTTTTGCATAGAAGTAACTCCAAACTCAGTGATGCCGCAGGCATTTATTAAGCCAAAATATGAAAGGTCAGTATTTACATTAAAGGCTATTCCATGCCAAGTAATCCATCGCCTAACAGCGATACCTATGGCGCATATCTTTTCATCTCCTACCCATACTCCGGTATATTTAGGCTTCCTTCCCGCTTTTATACCATACTCCTCCAAGAGTTTTATAATCGTCTCTTCTAATTTATAAACAAAAAGATGAACATCTTTTTGCCACTTTGCCAAATTAAATATAGGATAGGCAACTATTTGTCCTGGTCCGTGAAAAGTTATTTTACCTCCCCTTTCTACTTTATAAAGCTCCGCTTTTTTCTTAAGTTCCGCTAAAGGCACAAGGATGTTTTCGTCAAAACCACCTGAAACTCCTATAGTATATACTGGTGGATGTTGAAGCAATATAAGAATCCCGTCCGTCTCGCCCTTTTTAACTCTTTCAAAGGCTTTAAGCTGTATCTCTTTTCCCTCCATATAAGGTACAATTCCCAGTTTTAACACTTCTCCTTTTCTCAAGTGAATCTCTCCTTTAACTTATCCTTTATTTATAGGCATTCCTAATGCGTCTTCTGCTGCCTCTTTTACGCTTTCTGAAAGCGTAGGATGAGCATGAATTGCATCTGCTAATTCTTCTAATGTGAACTCTTCTTTTATGGCAAGTACACCCTCATGAATTATCTCTGTAGCACCAGCCCCTATTATTTCCATCCCCACTACTCTATTGTATTTTGCCTCCGCAATTATTTTAACAAATCCATCGTTTTGCCCCATAGTCATTGCTCTTCCTAAAGCAGTATAAGGGAAAGTGCCTATTTTTACATCTCCAAATTTTTCTCTTGCTTGAACCTCATTCAAACCTGCCCACGCTATTTCAGGATTTGTATAGAGACAATTTGGAACTATACTTAAATCCGCTTCCTTTTCTTCCCCTGCTATATTGTGAGCAGCTACAATACCTTGATAAGAAGCCACGTGAGCCAGTTGTATACCTCCTGTAACATCTCCAATTGCATATATATTTTTTATGCTTGTCCTCATGTGGGAGTCGACTTTTATGCCCTTTTTATCCATATCAAGATTTAAAGCTTCAATTCCATTTACATTGGCAACTCTTCCTACAGCGACTAAAACAGTATCACATTCCACTACCTGAGTATTCCCTTCTGTGGTATAAACTACCTTTAAACCTTCTTCTATCTTTTCTACTTTACTGTTTAAATGTAGTTCAAATTTTTTATGCCTCAAAATTTTTTCCATCGTATCTGCTATGTCTCTATCTAACATAGGCAAAAGTTGAGGAAGCATTTCAATGATGACAACTTTACTTCCTAAAGCAGAATAAATATTTGCAAATTCCAATCCTATAATTCCCGCCCCTATGATGACAATTTTTTCAGGAATTCTTTCAAGTTCTAACGCTTTATCACTTGTAATAACACCTTCTAAGTTAATCCCTTCAATAGGAGGTAAAAACACCTTTGAACCTGTTGCAATTATAAAATTTTCTGCTGTGTATCTTTTATCAACTTCTATAGTATTTTCATCAACAAACCTACCTCTCCCTTTTATAACATCTATATGGTGTAAGTTCATTAAATAGCCTACTCCACCGACAAGTCTTTTTACTACTCTTTCTTTTTTCTGACGAAGTTTTGCAATATCCACTGCATACTGGGCCATTATTCCAAAGTCTTTAGCATCTTTTATGGCATTTATAAGCTCAGCCGCATGAGAATAGACTTTCGTCGGTATACAACCTCGATTTAAACAAGTTCCCCCTAATGAATCTTCTTCTACAACAGCGACTTTTTTCCCTAATTCGCTGAGTCTAATAGCAGCAGTATAGCCACCAGGCCCTCCGCCTAAAACTATAACATCGTAATCCATTTTTCTCCTCCTTTTTGAGTGTATTGATTCTTGATTTATCTTTTTATTTATTTCTACACTTAACCTCAAAATCCTTCTTTCATCATTGTCAATAACATGTCAATTCTATTCAATAATCATTATGCATATATTTTAGCAAAGGGAGGGAAATTTATGGACAAGATTGTGACTAAAAAAGATGAGGATTTTTTACAGTATCTTTATCTTAAAGATAGAAAAATCCTATTGAACACTATAGAAAATGGAAAAACAACAGAAGAAATCATTGTAAAAGACTGTTTAAGTGATTTTGACGCTTGTTACGACGAAGAAGGAAAACTAAACCTGATATACTATAATTCACAAGGAGAAATAATTTTTTTAATTCAAAAGAAAGAAGGATGGGTAGGAAAAGCTTTATACACTTATAAAGATAAAAAAACGTATATAAGCAATTTTAGCCTCTTTATAAAAAATAAAACACTTCACATATTTTTCACAATCAGTAATTCTAATAATCCTAGAGAAATCCATTTAATACACCAAAAATGGGCCAAAAATTGGAGCGGCAATAATATAGCTATTATAAAAAATATCTCTTTCACCCCTTTTTATGACTTATTCATTGATGAAGAGGAAAATATTCACTTGATTTACGTTACAAAAGAAAAAAATAACAGCCAACTTTACTACCTTAACTACGTAAAAGATAACTGGTCGCCAAAATTTCTAATTTCAGAAGCAGAAGGAATATACTATCCTACAATAACTGTAGATCCGCAAAAAAATGTACATACCTTATGGGTAGAAGAAGATATAATTCAAGAAATAAAATACAGAAAGAAAACCCCTGGAAGCTGGCCAAAAGGCAGTTGGGGTAGTATCACGACTTTGGCTTATTCTACAAATATTAAAAATTGCTATATCTCCCTTTTAGAAAATACTTTATGGTGCACTTACCTTCAAAACGATAGCTTTTTTGCCACCATGTCCTCTGATGGAGGAAATAGTTGGTGCAAGCCTTTTAAAATTCCTCCTTCTTTTTCTGAATACAACTTTTTTAAGTTAAAAACCCCAATAGACAGATTTCAAAGCAATTATTCATTTATAAGCGATAAAGGAGAAGTAATTCCTTCTTTGCAGTACACATTAACCAGCAAAAATGGAGAAAAAGATTCTTATTTCACTTTCTATATAAAAGAAGTTCAGGAGTATTTAAATATCCTAATAAAAAAGCTTGAAACTATCAAGGAGGAAAAAACAAGATTAGAAGAAGAACTAAGCAGAAAAAATGTTGAAATTACAATAAAAAACAAAAATATAGCCGATTTACAAGAATTATTAAAACAAACAAATGACGAAAAAATAAAAATTGCCCTTAAAGCGGACAATTACAATACAATGGTAAATAGTTTGATAAGAGAAAATGAAAATCTTAAAAAACAAATAAAAGATTTGCAAAATCAAATAATAACTTTAAACAGCAAGCTTGAATCTCTTCAAAATGTCAGCACTTTTCAAAAAATAAAAAGTATATTTATAAAAAGCGACGAACATTAAATAATTTTGACTATTTTATATCCCGCAGGAATTCTCTCTACTTCGTATATCCCCTTATAAGGAATGTTGAGCCTTTGCAAAAGGTTTTGTACTATTCGTAAAGATTCTAATCCAAACTTGAGAGAATGGCTACAGCTTTCCGTAATACTTCTGGGAGTTGGTACAAACTCCACCGGAATATTATTTTTCTTTAATATCTTTTCTGCCATTAAACCATGCTGATAAGAGTAAAAGACAATCAATCCATATTTCACTAATACCACCTCAAAATCAATATATTCCAATAAAGCAAAAGTTGATACAATGTTCCTATCTCACCATAAATTACTTGAAGGAATTTACAGCTGTCTGTAGAATATATGATTTGAGGTGGTAATAAAGAAGGACATAGAGCAAATATTTTAAACCCTTATTACAACAAGGTAGGAGTAGGAATAGTGAAAAATAAAGAGGGCAATGGCATAATAGTGGTAGAAATGTTTATAAAAGATTAAATCCGGGTAAATCCCGGATTTAATCTTTTTCCATAAATACTTTATAGGCCTTATAAGCCATATACACATCTACTTTAGAAGATAACTCATAAGGCGCATGCATGCTTAAAAGTGCAACGCCACAGTCTAAAACTTCCATGCCGTAATTCGCTGCAAACTGTGCTACTGTGCCGCCGCCTCCCATGTCAACTTTGCCCAGCTCACCTGTCTGCCATACTACTCCATTTTCATTGAAGAGTTTTCTCACTTTGCCGACAAACTCAGCATTTGCATCATTTGACCCTGCTTTTCCTCTTGAACCAGTGTATTTAGTAATGCATACGCCTTTTCCTAAATAAGCAGTGTTTTGCTTTTCACTGACTTCTGGATAAGTAGGATCAAATGCAGCATTTACATCAGCAGATAGCAGTTCAGAATTAGCTAAAACCCTTCTCAATTTGATATCTGTATTTCCTTCGTATTTTTCTAATATTTCTGCAATAGCATTTTCGAAAAATCTTGATTGAAAACCAGTATTGCCCATACTTCCAATTTCTTCTTTATCAGCGAATATCGCAACAGCCGTCCTCTCTGGCACCTCAAGCTCAAGAATAGCTCTTAAAGAAGTATAAGCGCAAACCCTGTCATCTTGACCATAAGCCCCAATCATACTTCTATCAAAACCTATATCGCGAGGCTTATAGGCAGGCACTAATTCTAACTCAGCACTTAAAAAGTCTTCTTCCACTATGCCAAATTTTTCATTTAAATATTTCAAAATATTGGGTTTCACGCTGACTTCCTCAGAAAGAGGAATGCTTCCAATTACAGCATTTAATGCTTCTCCTGTAACCACTTCTGCTGCTTTTTTCTCCATCTGGTCTTTACCTAAGTGAGGCAATAAATCTGTTATATAAAGGACAGGGTCATTTTCATCTTCTCCCACTACAATGTTTATCTTCTCACCGTTTGCTTTGACAATTACTCCATGGAGAGCCAAAGGAGTTGTCACCCACTGGTATTTTTTAACACCGCCATAGTAATGGGTTTTAAATAAAGCCAAGCCGCCATCTTCATACATTGGATTAGGCTTTAGGTCAATTCTCGGAGAATCAATATGGGATGCTACCGCCTTTATCCCCTTTTGCATTGACTCTTTACCAATTACAGCTAAAACTACTGATTTCCCTTTGTTGTTGTAATACACTTTGCTGCCCGGCTTTAAATTTGTAACTTTTTCAATATTGATAAAGCCATTCTTTTCTGCTATTTCTATAATTTTCTCTGCCGTTTCTCTTTCCGTCTTACATTGTGCCATAAAGTCTTTGTAGTCTTCTGCAAACTGATAAACTTTTTCTTTTTCTTCATCAGAAATTTTTGTCCATGCATCTACGTTTTTGTAACCCAAACGCTTTTCAATTTCCTTTAAATCTTTATCTTCCAATGAAATTACCCCCCGTGGTTTTTTGTATGAATGACACTGTGTATCAACAATATGATACGCTTTTTTGTATAAAAGTCAAATTTAACCTTAAAAATAATTAGTTCTGTAAAATCGTCTCATTTTTAAGCATATAAATAGCAGCTTGAGTTCTGTCCTTCACATCTAATTTTTTAAAAATATTGTAAACATGGTTCTTGACAGTTTTCTCGCTTAAAAATAGTTTTTGTGCAATTTCTTTATTGCTATACCCTTTAGAAATAAGTTTGAGAATTTCTATTTCCCTTGGTGTTAGGTCTTTTTTCAAGGTTTCCTGATCTATGTTATCTATTTCTTCCATTAAAGAAGGATGAATATAAACTCCTCCATTGTAAATAGTCTTTATTGCTTTTATTAAATCGTCATATTCCGCATCCTTTAATATGTACCCTTCTACTCCTAATTTAAGCGCTTCCAAAAGATACTCCCTATCATTGTAAATAGTTAAAAACAACACTTTACTTGGATGTTTTTCTTCTTTTAACATTTTTGCTGCCTTTATACCATTCATCACAGGCATATTCACATCCATAAGTATTAAATCAGGCATAAATTTCTTTGCAAGTTTATAAGCCTCTTCCCCATTCGAAGCCTGAGAGATAACTTTTATATCTTTTTCCATTTCAATAAGCTGGACTAATCCTTTTCTTATCAAGGCATGGTCATCAGCCACTAATAATCTGATCATCCTCAACACCCCTTACAGGTATAGAAATATAAATTTGAGTCCCTTTATTTTTAAAACTGCTTATTTCAAATTTACCGTTTAAAATTTCTATTCTTTCCCTCATGCCCATCAGACCATATCCTTGCCCAATATTTTCTTTATCAAATCCAATGCCATCGTCTTTGATAATTATGCTGATAAATCGCATGCCAAACTCAAATTTAACAGAGGCATTTTTTGCCTTGGAATGTTTTTTTATATTTGTAAGAGCCTCTTGTACTACTCTAAAACAAGTTATTTCAATCTCGGGACTAAGTCTCTTGTAATCCGACAAAACACTAAAATCTACAAATATGCCTGTCTCCTCCGAAAAATTTTTTATATACCTGGATAGTGCTGGAATAAGACCTAAATCATCAAGAGCAGAAGGTCTTAAGTCATATATTATTTTCCTTACTTCTTTTAGAGATTGTTGTACAATATTTTTTAGATTTTTAAGTTCTATTTTCGCCTGTTCAATATCTTTGGTTATCAATTTTTCACAAAGTTCAGATTTCAATAACACGTTTGCCATCGCTTGCGCAGGGCCATCGTGAATCTCCCTTGCAATTCTTTTTCGTTCCTCTTCCTGTGCTTCAATAATTTTTACACTCAAAGCTCGTTTGTCTTTCAATTGCTCTAATTGAGTATTCATTTTTTTTAAATCCCTATTTAAATAATTGAGAGCTACATTAATTTGAGAAACAAGCTTTTCAGCTTTTTCTATAATAGCCTTATTGTCTACAAGTTTCCTCTCCAGTTCGTTTCTTTTTTCTATTAATTCTTTTTCCTCCCGCCTTTTTAACGCTAACTCTATTTGAGCCTCTTTTGCCTCTTCATAAGCTTCTCTTATAGCTTGTTCAGATAGGTGCCCAAATTGTTTACTTACAAATGCGAGTTTTAGCCTGCACTTTTTTTCTTTCCTTTCACACAGCTCTACTTCTTTTATGACATTTATAACTTGGATTTTCAGTTCTTCTAATTGCGCTTCTAATCTTCTCGCCTCTTCTTTTGCTTTTTCTAAAATATCAAAAATTTGTTCTTTACTGCTTTCAATTACTTCTATTGTTTTTTCTACAATATTATCCAATCGTTTTTTATAAGTGACTTCTACATTGGCATTCATTTAATTCACCTCTTTGAGCACCATCTTTTTAATAATTCGACAAAGAACAAAAAAATCCTGCATTTTAAAGAAAAAATTGCTAAGGTAAAGAAAAAAAGCAAAAAAAAATACCCTTCTCGGGTAATCTTTATCTTTAATTGGTGGAGATGAGGAGATTCGAACTCCTGACCCCCTGCTTGCAAGGCAGGTGCTCTCCCAACTGAGCTACACCCCCACATATCACACGTTTTTTATTATACCACATCCTTTTAAAAATTCAATAGCTATTTTTGTATTTCTATATTTGAATTTGGTGATTGAGGTACAGGAATTGTAAATTTATCTCCATTTACATCCACATAGCTTGAAGGCACATCTCCAACTATTATACTTTCTGCAATAGGCATGTGAAGTGTAACAGTTATTTTTTCTGAGGCTAAAGGCGCAATTATTCGTATCGTAGTTTGAATATCTAAATATATCCTATGCCTTGTTTGATTTATTCCAGCTGGTTCAAACTGTGAGCTAAAATCAACATCTACCGCTCCAACTGGCAAAAGCCCTACTTTTATCCGGGGCCCTGTATTAGCGAATAAATCAGTAGAAAAAACTAAACCTAAAGGAATTTTAGCATAGAGAGGACCTAAATTATTTAAATTTTCTTTTACTTCTTTTGTAATCTTAGAAGCTAACAAGTTCATTTCAATAGTATTTGCCTGTAACATTGACACTTTTCCATTGTTATCTGTTCTTACATAAATTAAATCTTTATACTCTATTCCTTTTAATACTTTTTCATTTAATGCATCATTTATAGTATTTACAGCTGTTTCTTTTGCTAAAGTTTCACTTGCTGCTATAATAGCCGGTTTTAATCGATATTCTGTAAAATAGTATAAAATCACAAATAAAACAGCTATGTAAATCAAATATATGTAAAACGAATTAACCCGCCTCAGTCCCCATTTTTTCCTTTTCAAGCAAAACACCTCCCCTACATTTTATGTTAGATGAGGTGTTTTGGTTACTCCTTTTTTATTTTTTTATAAAAATCATGTTCTGTCATAACAGATATCCCGTTTCCCTTTAAAATACTTGTGGTAATTCCATCTCCCTCTATCAAATTTCCCGAAAAAGTGCCATCGTAAATTTCTCCACAGCCGCAAGAGGGGCTTTTAGCCTTAAAAATTGCCTCCTTTATTTTATACATTTTAGCAATTTTTAAAGTCTCATAGGCTCCTCTATAGAAATATTCTGTAACCTCTTCTCCTTCAATGTTAAAAACCTTATCACCTTTTATCTCAGAAGGTAGACGCGGAGTTGGAAGTCCACCTAATTGCTCAGGGCAAACTAAAATAGCCTTTCCTTCTTCTACTAATTTTTTTATTTCTTCTTTTTCATTGTTTCCTTCATCGTATTTACAGTTAACTCCGGCAAGACAAGCACTTACCAAATACATTTTACCATCCCCTATTTATTGGCTAATTCTACTATTGTAACACCGTCTCCTCCTTCACCGTATTTACCTAATCTAAAAGATTTAACATGCTTATTGCTTCTTAAAAATTGTGATATCCCTGTCCTTAACACCCCTGTACCACGTCCGTGAATAATTGTCACCTCCTTAAGTCCAGCTAAATAAGCATCGTCTATATATTTTTCCACCTCTAATAAAGCATCGTCAAGGTTTTTACCTCTTACATCTATGGAAGTGCTTATAGATTGAGACTTTTCGTGTACAAATTTGCTGTAGCCTTTTTTTACTTCCTCCTCTTCTTTCTCCTCTGCTACCCTCAAATTACTTATATGAACTGTCATCTTTAAAATTCCTGCCTGCACTTCTACATTTCCCGATTTGTCAGGAAGAGAAAGTACAATCCCATTTTGGTCCAAAGGTACTATATAGACTGTCTGTCCCTCTTTTAAATTATCAGGGATTCTGCTGTAGTGAGCCTCTTTAGGCTTTAAAACTTCTTCTTCTAATTCTTCTAAATTTTTCTTTAATTCTTCTCTTACTTCTTGTATTATCCTGTCTTTATTTTGTGTGCTTTCTTCTGCCTCTCTTATCTTTTTGATTATTTCTTCAGCAGTAAATTTCGCTTCTTGTATTATTTTCCTCGCCTTTTCTTTCGCCTCTTTTAATATTTTATCCCTTTCACTTTGCAATTTTTTCTTTTCTTTTTCTAATTCCTCTTTTAAAATTTCCACATCTTTCTTTAAAAAAGCTATTTCGTGATTTGCCTTTTCCAATTCCCTTCGTTTACTTTCGACGTCTGCAATTATGTCTTCAAATTTTAAAGCTTCTCCTGAAATATACTTTCTCGCATTTTCTATTATTTGCTGAGGAAGTCCCAATCTTTTAGATATTTCAAAGGCATTGCTTTTGCCAGGAAGGCTTATTATAAGTTTATAAGTAGGCTTTAAAGTTTCAACATCAAATTCCACACTGGCATTTTCTACTCCTGGAATTTTTAAGGCATACTGCTTTAGCTCACTATAATGAGTAGTGGCTATTGTCTTCGCACCAATCTTATGCAAGGTATCGAGAATACTCATAGCCAAAGCAGCACCTTCTATAGGATCTGTACCTGCCCCTAATTCATCTAACAAAACAAGGCAATTTTTGTTTACTTTTTGAAGTATACTTACAATATTCGTCATATGAGAAGAAAAAGTGCTTAAGCTTTGTTCAATACTCTGCTCATCTCCTATATCCACAAAAACTTCCTCAAATATTGAAACCTGTGACTTTTCTTCCGCAGGAATATTAAGCCCCGCCATTGCCATTAAAGTTAAAAGTCCCACTGTTTTTAAAGTTACAGTTTTCCCACCGGTATTAGGACCAGTAATGACTAAAGTATTAAATTGCTTTCCTATATGTATATCTATAGGAACAACTACTTCCTGATTTATGAGAGGATGCCTTGCTTTTTTTAAATTAATATATCCCATTGTGTTTAGCTCTGGCCTTACAGCTTTTAGCTTTAAAGAATATTTAGCCTTAGCAAATATAAAATCTAATTCTGAAACTATTTCAATGTCATTAAATAAAATTTGTGAATACTTTTTGACCTCTTGAGAAAGTTCAAAAAGTATTCTCTGTATCTCCTGCTTCTCTTTTAATTCCACTTGTCTCAATTCGTTGTTTAAGTCAACCACTTGCATAGGTTCAATAAAAAGAGTAGCACCACTGGAGGATTGGTCGTGGACGATACCTTTAAAAGTGCTGCGATATTCTTGTTTTACAGGTACAACGTATCTTCCCTGTCTTACAGTTATAATAGGCTCTTGCAATTCTTTTTGACGTGTAGAAATTATTGAATTCAATGTCGCCCTTATTTTTTCATTTATGCTCAATTTCTGCCTTCTTAAAGCTTTAAGCATTGGAGAAGCATCATCTGCTATTTCATCTTCTGAAATTATTATATTTTCAATCCTTTTTTCCAAATTTTTTATCGGTAAGACTTTTTTATCATATTCTTTTAACCTTACAAATCTATCACTTTCTTGAAGATTTTTAAAATAGCCTTTTATTTGGCTTACCAAGTTAAGAAATTTCTTTATCTTTAAAAGCTCTTGGTTATAAAGCACGGAATCTATTTGTGCTTTTTTTATATAATCCCTTATGTCCTCAAAAGCAAAAGAAATACCTCCATAGGAGGAAATAAAGCTAATTGCCTCATTCAGTAAATCTAATTCCCTCTCTATTTCCTCTATGTCTTTTTTTATGACAATATCTAAAGCTTTTTGTTTGCCTAAATCCGAATCACAATAGCCAACAATAAACTCCACTATCTTGTCAAATTCAAGACTTTTTATTGCTCTACTATTAATTCCCCTCACCATCACAAAACTCCTCTGTAAAAATGTCCTTTTGTATATTTTCCTTCTAAAATTTCAATTTCATTCCCTTTTAAAGCTTCAATATGCATTTTTAAAACTTTCTCTATTTCTTCATCTTCTTCTATTGTATCATGTATCCTCAAAAAAGAAAGTCCAGCTTGTTTAAGCTCCTTTATGCTTAACATTAAAAGCACATCTGCGTTTAAAATCTGCATCCTGCAAAAACCATTGCTTTTAAGAGGCATTAATTTGCCTTTTCTGTCTTTTAGAAAATAATAACCTTTTTCACACCTTTCTCTGTCACAGCCTACTAAATTCCTTATTGGACAATATTCCATTGTCATAAGAGGCAGTCTACCGTATATTAAAGCTTCAAATTTTACATCACTTCTTTTGGCAATATCTTTAATCTGCTCCAGCGTAAGTTCATAAGATAAAGTCACAGCGTAAGGTTTAACGTAATCTACAGCTAAATTGTTGAAAATATTTAAAGGATAATCTATAAATATCTCAAAGTCATAATTTTTTGCAATATGATAAAGCCCTAAATTTGAAACCAAAATTTTGTTTATCCCCATATCTTGTAAAAATTCTAATTGAGGCTTTATTCTTTTTATCTCTTCCCTCAATATAGAAGGAAAAGCAGGTATAACCGTTGTCTTTGAATCTTTTGTCAGTTCTAAACCTTTTTTTAAAAGTTTTATATCAAGCTTGTAATTGAAATAGACGTATTCTATACCCAATTGGCTGGCTATCTTCAAGTGCTCAACTTTATCAGTATAAAAAGTTAAACTCACTTTTTCCTTTTTCTCTTTAAAAGGAAGTAGACTAAAAAAGGTGTGTTTTTCTTCTCTTCTGTAATACTCTAACTTTTTCTTTTCTAACATTTCTATTGCTTTTCTTCGCGCCTCTTTTATTCCCTTTACAGACATGTAAAGGCCTTTTTCAACTACTACTTCTATTTCTTCTACGTAGAAGGCTGTGTCATTTATTTGAGTAAGTTTATCCTTCAAAAAATCTTCCTCAATAGAAACTTTTTCTGCTATCTGACTTATTTCATCACTATAAACTTCTACTGTATGAATTCCTTCTTGTATCTTTATATACAAAGGTTTGTCCTTTTTTAACTCCGCATAAATTTTTATAGGAATCTTTTTAGAAAGTAAGTTTTTCAGCTTGTCATTTAACAATACATCATAAGTTTTATTTAATATTTCTCCTTCTTTTACATAAAACTTAAGAGGTAGTTCTATTATGTCTCCTTCATAAGCTCTATCTACCTTCTTCCCATTTTTAAATATTATTTCAACTTTTTGTCCTTTTTCTCCTTTTTCATTAGAAATTCCATCACCTTTTGCAATATCCCTTAAAAGCCTCAGTCTTGAAGTTTTTGAAGTTACACTTATCACTTCTGCAGCAGCAACTCCCGTGTTTTTAGGTGAAAGATAACTCATTTTGGAGGGTTTAACCCCAAAAAGATAGCCAGTAGAAAATCCTCTATTAAAAATTCGAGACATCTCTTCTATAGCTTTACCTGAATCAAAAGTCCTTCCTTCATAAAAACTGTCAATAGCTTCTCTGTAGGCTTTTACAACAGAAGCGACGTACTCGGCATTTTTCATCCTACCTTCTATTTTAAAAGAAGTGATTCCCGCCTCAATGAGTTTTGGTATATGTTCTATAGTACATAAATCCGCCATACTCAAAAGGTGTAAATCCTTTTCTAAAACTTTTCCCTCTTTATCTACAAGAGAATACTTTAAACGGCAGGGTTGTGCACATCTTCCCCTGTTTCCGCTTCTTCCTCCTAGTATACTACTCATAAAGCATTGTCCAGAATAACTGACGCAGAGGGCTCCATGAACAAAGACTTCTATTTCAATGTTAGAATTTTGAACTATATCCTTTATTTCCTTTAATGTGAGCTCTCTTGATAAAATAACCCGGGAAACTCCCTTTTCAGCTAATTCTTGTACTCCTTCTAAATTATGAACTGTCATTTGTGTACTGGCATGAACTTTTAAATCAGGATAATTTTCTCGTAAAAACTTTAATACTCCCATATCCTGCACTATAACTGCATCAACACCTATAGAATACAAAAAATCTAAATAGTTGACCAGCTTTTCAAATTCTTCATTCGCTACAAGGGTATTTACAGTAACGTATACCTTGACATCTCTTAAATGGCAGAATTCTACAGCAGATTTTAAATCATCATAGTCAAAATTGGTTGCATAAGCTCTTGCACCAAAATTTTTTCCTCCTAGATACACTGCATCGCATCCTGCATTAACTGCACTCGTTAAAGCCTCATAATCTCCTGCTGGAGCTAATAATTCAACTTTTTTCATCCAATCACCTTTACTTTTCTTCATCAAAAGTTTCTATAAACTGCCGAAACTCTTCCTCTGTCTCTAAAAGCTGTTGTTTAGTTTTAGTAAGCTCCTCCTCTAATTGTTTTATATAGCGATTTTTTTCTTCTAATTCTGCTTTTAAAGAAAGCAATTCCTTTTTGATAGCATTATTTTCTTCTTTTGCAATAAAAAGTTCATCTGCAATATTTAAAGACGACAAAAGTAGTAGTTGCATTTGTGATAACTTTTCGTAGTTTTGGAGCAATTCTTTAATTACATTGTCTACATAATTGGCAAGTTTTATTACATGCTCTTCAGGATAATCAGATTTTAAAATATATTCATTCCCATTGATAATCACGGTAACTTTATTTAACTCCACAAAAACATCCCCTTAATCTTTTGTTATTTTATTTACTTCTACATTAAAGTGCAATTTCCTTCTTAATTAAGATAAAAGATAAAAAAGGCTGTAAAATTGCCTTTTTTATCTTAATTTGGCTCCTAATTTTTTGTCAAGAGCCTCTACAATGTTGTTGTGAATTACATTTACTTCTTCATCTGTCAAAGTCCTTCCATAAGACCTATACCAGATAGAGAAAGCAACGCTTTTTTTGCCTTCAGGGATGTTAGGACCTTTGTAAACATCAAATAATTCGACTTTATCTATAAGTTTTCCTCCTGTTTCAAGTATAACTTTTTCCACAGCTTTTACAAAAATATCTCCATCTACTAAAACTGCTATATCCCTTTCTACAGCTGGATACTTGGGAAGAGGCATGTACCTATTTTCTACATTAGCATATTGTATTACTTTATCTAAGTTTATTTCTCCACCGTAGACTCTAACAGGTATGTCGTAATTTTCTAAAACATCAGGGTGTATTTCTCCAAATATACCTAATGTTTCGTCACCTAGGAGAATTTTTGCAGACCTTCCTGGATGATATGAAGGATCTTCTGCCCTTACATATTCTACTCCTTTTATACCCATTACTTCAAAAAGTGCTTCTATTACTCCTTTTAATGAGTAAAAATCCACATCTTTCCCGTACATTCCTATTGCAATAGTCTTTATTTCCTGTGGTAATTCTTTTAAGGGTAATTCTTTTGGCATAAAGATTTTAGATATTTCAAAAACTTTGAAATCTTGTACTTTTCTACTATAGTTGGTATAAGCTACATTCAATATAAAAGGCAGTAGAGTAGTTCTCATAAGGCTTTGGTCTTCCCCAAGAGGATTTATAATTTTGACTGCTTTTCTAAGAGGGCTATCTAAAGGTACGTTTATTTTGTCTAAATCCTTGTGTCCCATAAAAGACATAGTGACAATTTCATTTAATCCACAAGCCAATAGAACTTCTCTTGCTTTTTCTTCTAGTCGTTGCTCTTTGGTCAACGCTCCTAATGTAGTTTGAGCATTTTTCATTAAACTGTCTTCAATATTGTTATAGCCAAAGAGTCTTGCTATTTCTTCGGCAATATCTGCCTCTATTGTAACATCTCTTCTAAAGTGAGGTACCGTTACTTCAAGGTCATCGCCTTTTTGCACAACTTTAAACTCTAAAGACTCCAATATTTCAATCATTTGAGATGTCGGAAGGTCTGTGCCTAAAAATCTATTAATTCTGTGAGGATTTACAGTTAAAACTGTTTTTTCAATTGGCTTTGGATACTCGTCCACAAGCCCTTTTAAAACTGTACCGCCACAGTATTTTTCCATAAGCTGTGCTGCTCTTTCACAAGCTAAAACTGTAATCTCTGGGTCTAAACCTTTTTCAAATCTTGAAGAAGCTTCACTTCTTAAACCCAATTTCTTAGAAGTATGCCTTATATTGCTTCCTTTAAAATTAGCACTTTCTATTAAAATATTTACAGTAGTATCAGTTATCTCTGTATTTTCTCCTCCCATTACGCCAGCCAAACCTATAGCTTCCTTCTCATCAGCAATAACCAACATTGAGCTGTCTAAAATCCTCTCTTTTCCATCCAATGTAACTAATTTTTCTCCTTCTCTTGCCCTTCTCACTATTATGTGCTTGTTTTCAACTTTGTCCAAATCAAAAGCGTGTAAGGGTTGACCTAATTCCAACATCACATAGTTTGTAACATCCACCACGTTATTTATAGGTCTTATTCCCGCTTTCAAAAGACGCATCTGCATCCACATAGGAGAAGGACCTATCTTCACATTCTTAACGACCCTTGCCACATATCTAAAGCATAAATCCGTAGCCTCAATAGTCACTTTTGCAGGATTTTGTTCTTCGCTTTCATTAACTTCTACCACCGGCATTTTAAATTTTTTCTTAAAAGTCGCAGCTACCTCTCTCGCTATTCCTACCATTGACAAACAATCAGGTCTGTTGGGCGTTATCTCAAATTCCAATACATCGTCTTTTAGCTGAAGAGCTTCATTTATATCCATTCCTAATGGAAAAGGTGGTAATATAAAAATTCCGTTTCTTTGATATTCTGGCAGCAGGCTTTCATCAAGTCCTAGCTCTTCAGCAGAACACATCATGCCATTGGATTCTATTCCTCTTAATTTGCCTCTTTTTATCTTAACTCCTCCAGGAAGAGTTGCGCCATGAAGTGCTACTGGTATGTAATCCCCCACTTTAATATTTTGTGCTCCGGTTACAATTTGTAGTTTTTCAGTGCCTACATCTACAATACCAACTAACAATTTATCAGCATTAGGGTGCTTTTCTAATGAAATAATTTTCCCTACCACCACATTTGAAATTTCTTTCCCATAACTTGTTATAGTCTCTACCTTTGACCCTGACATAGTAAGGCCTTCAGCAATAGCTTTCGCATCTTCATCTATGTCAACAAACTCTTTCAACCACGAAAGTGACACTAACATACGACCACCCCTTTAAAACTGTTGTATAAACCTTAAATCATTTTCAAAAAGAAGTCTCAAATCTTCTATTCCGTATTTCAGCATTGTAATCCTATCTATCCCCAATCCAAAAGCAAATCCACTGTATTTTTCAGGATCAATACCAGACATTCTCAAAACATTAGGATGTACCATGCCTGCACCTAAAATTTCAATCCAACCAGTATAACCGCAAACTCTACAACCTTTTCCACCACAAGCAAAACAGCTCACGTCCATTTCTGCACTGGGTTCTGTAAAGGGAAAATAATGAGGTCTAAATTTGGTTTGAGTGTCTTCCCCAAAAAATTTCTTCGCAAATATATTTAAAACTCCTTTTAAATCTCCCATTGTTATTCCTTCATCTACTACAAGCCCTTCCATCTGATGAAATACTGGAGAGTGAGTTGCATCTATCTCATCAGACCTATAAACCCTTCCAGGAGATATAACCCTTATTGGAGGCTTATTTTTCTCCATAGTCCTTACTTGTACCGGGGATGTTTGAGTCCTCAAAAGTATATCAGAAGTCACATAAAAGGTATCCTGTAAGTCTCTCGCTGGATGGTCCTCTGGAGTATTTAATGCCTCAAAGTTGTAATAAGTAAACTCTATTTCTGGCCCTTCTGCAATAGAAAAGCCTAATCCTAAAAATATCTTTTTAATTTCATCCAATACTTGTGTCATGGGATGTTTGTGACCGTACTCATAAGGTTTACCCGGCATAGTTATGTCTATGTACTCACTTTTTATCCTCTTTTCTTTTTCTAATTGGGCAATTTTATTTTTTGTTTCTGTGAGTAAACCCTCAATTTTCTCTCTAACTTCATTGGCAATTTGACCAATTACAGGTCTTTCTTCAGGCTTTAAACTTCCCATTCCCCTTAAAATTTGCGTCAATTCGCCTTTTTTACCTAAGTATTTGACTCTTAAGTTTTCAATTTGCTGTAAACTATCAGCTGACAGAATTTCTTTTTGTGCATCTTCATAAAGCTTGCGCAACAATTCTTCCATCTTTAAACCAACCCCTCTTTTAGTGTATTAGTTAAAATAAAAAATCCTCCGTCAATAGGACGAAGAATCCGCGGTACCACCTAAATTAGCATTTTATAAAAAATGCTCACTCATTTGGATAACGGTATTACCGGCAATGCCTACTATTAGTTCAGCACGCTGCTCCGGAGGGAACTTTCCATTATCTACCTAACGATAACACTCTCAGTCTATGGTGTTATCTCCCTGTGATTTTCGATAATGTACTTTACTCCTTCATAGCATTTTGCAATATTTTTTTAAGATTATACCATCCTAATTATTTTTTATCAACCTCTGTCTTTGAGATTCGTATAAAAATATACTAGCAGCAATTGAAACATTTAAAGATTCTGCCTCCCCTGTCATAGGTATTTTCACAAAGTCATCTACCAAGTCTACAACGCTGACACCTTTCGCTTCATTCCCCAAAACAAAAGCTACTTTATCCGAAATATTGCATTCATGAACTAATTTTTGGGCTTTTAAGTAAGTTGCAAAAACTTTTATTCCCCTTTGCTTAAGTTTTAACAAAATTTGTGAAGTAGCAGCTATGACAGGAATGTGAAAAATAGAACCCATAGAGGCTCTTAAAACCTTTGGATTAAAAATATCCACACAGTTGTTTATAGTAAAAATAGCACTAACCCCAAATGCATCAGCCGTACGTATTATAGTACCTAAATTTCCTGGGTCTTGAATATTGTCTGCTATAACATATACACCCTTTTCTTTTATATACGTATTTTCTTCATATTTTGGTATTTTTATAATCGCCATGACCATTTGTGGAGTTACTGTATCACTTATTTTCTTAAAGATTCTTTCAGTAGTATGTACAATTTCAAAATCCCCTTTGGGAATATCTATTTTAACCCCTTCCCCCATAACTATGTACTCTATTTCAAAGTCACTTTTTAAAGCCTCCAATACATTTGTAGTACCCTCTACAAAAAACATCCCTTCTTCATATCGGCCCTTTTTGTCTTTTAGCTTTTTGATTTTTTTTATGAGGTCATTGTTTTCACTCGTAATTAACATTGTCCACCACTCTTTTAAAAAATTAGTTAAAGCAAAAGGCCATGCAAACTGGCCTTATGCGTTTAACTGCTGCTTAGCTATATTTACTAATTCTGCAAAAGCTTTTTCGTCGTTTATTGCCATTTCTGAAAGCATCTTCCTGTTAATTTCTATTCCAGCTTTTTTAAGCCCATTTATAAACCTGCTGTAGGAAATTCCGTGGGCTCTTGCAGCAGCATTTATTCTTGTTATCCAAAGCTTTCTAAAATCTCTCTTCCTTAATTTTCTGCCAATATAAGCGTACATTAAAGATTTCATTACTGCTTGATTGGCAACTCTAAAAAGCTTGCTCTTAGCTCCAAAATAACCTTTTGCAAGCTTCAATATTTTCTTGCGTCTTCTCCTCGTCACTTTCCCAAATTTTACTCTAGCCATTTTAAAAACCTCCTAATCTATTATGAATAAGGTAGTAAGCGTCTGATATTTTTAGCATCCCCACCTACTAAATAAGTAGCTTTTCTCAATCTTCTTTTTCTTTTTGCATTTTTATGGGTCAAAAGGTGACTTTTATAAGCTTTTGACCTTTTAACTTTTCCTGACTTTAATACTTTGAACCTTTTTGCTGCTCCTCTATGTGTTTTCATTTTAGGCATAAATATATCCTCCTTCTGTAATTGTTACTATTTTCTTGGTGTTAATACCATTATTAAATTCCTACCCTCCATATTAGGAGCTTTTTCTATAGCGCCATACTCATCAAGCTCTTCTGCAAACCTCTTTAAAAGGTCTTCTGCCAGTGAAGTATGAACAGCTTCTCTTCCTCTAAATCTTATAGTAACTTTTACCTTGTCACCTTCTTTTAAAAATTTAATAGCACTTCTCAACTTTACTCCAAAATCATGATCTTCAATATTTGGAGACATTCTTATTTCTTTAACATTTATCACCTTTTGCTTTTTCTTTGCCTCTTTCTCCCTCTTACTAAGCTCGTACCTGTACTTACCAAAATCCATCAATTTGCACACGGGCGGATTGGCTTGAGGGGCAATCTTAACCAAATCAAGATGTCGCTCTTGAGCAATTTTATAAGCTTCCTTTGCCGACATTATGCCTATCTGCTTACCGTCTTGGTCAATCAGCCTTACCTCTTTGTCTCTTATTTCCTCATTGACCTGCAGCTCTTTGTTAATAAATACGCACCTCCTAAAAATTATGAAAAAATAAAAGCGGGCAAACTTACCCGCTCCTTTACTTTATAATAAATCCTTTTGAAGAAACCTTTGCACCTTAGGTGAAAGGTGAGAAGCGGGCGCTTCTGCTTATTTGCTTTTTTAGTTTATCATTATTTTATTTTTTTGTCAATATTTATTTTAGATTGCCTTTGCTAATCTTTTAGTCAAATAACCTCCATTTTGGAGATTTAAAAATTTTTTACATATACTAAATATGCATCATAATTTTTCTTTAGTTCCTCAATTGAATCACCGCCAAATTTTTTAAGGCATTCATCAGCAATCACCCAAGCACAAACTGCTTCTAAAACACAGGCAGCAGCTTCAACAGCAGTCACATCTGAACGCTCATAAGCAGCTTTTACTTCCTCTTTAGTATTTATGTCAATAGAAGTAAGGGGTTTTAAAAGAGTAGGAATTGGCTTCATGGCAGCTCTTATCACTATAGGGCTACCGTTAGATATTCCTCCTTCAATTCCTCCTGCATTATTTGTCTTTCTGTAAAAACCTTTATCTCCCTCATAATAAATTTCATCATGGACTAAGGAACCGGGTCTTTTGGCTGCCTCAAAGCCTAAACCAAATTCTACTCCCTTAATTGCTTGAACACTCATTATATGATAAGAAAGCAGAGCATCTAATTTCCTGTCCCATTGAGTATGGCTGCCTAATCCTATAGGCACCCCTTCAATTACTATTTCTATTATACCTCCTAAAGTATCGCCTTTAGCCTTTGCCTCTTCAATTACTTTAATCCACTCTTCCTCTGTTTTTGCACCACCTATTTCTAATACTTTGCTTTTTACTGAAACATTTAGTTCTTTTAAAAGCAATTTTGCCACACTTCCTATAGCCACTCTTGCCGCGGTCTCACGGGCACTAGAACGCTCTAAAATATTTCTAATATCTCTTTGATTGTATTTAATAGCACCAGCAAGGTCTGCATGACCAGGGCGTGGTCTTGTTATAGGCGGAATTTCTTTATCTTTCCAATTTGTATAATCTCTATTTATAATCTCCAATGTAAGAGGTGCTCCGATAGTCTTGCCATGTCTTACTCCACTCAAGATGTGTACTTCATCTTTTTCAATAGCCATTCTTCCCCCTCTTCCATAACCCCCTTGCCTTCTTTTAAGCTCATTATTTATAAACTCTACGTCAATAAAAAGATTTGATGGAAGGCCTTCAATAATAGCAATTAAAGCTTCTCCATGGGATTCCCCTGCAGTAATATATCTCATACTTTTCCTCCTTACTTTGCTTCAATTTCTTTAATCTCATCTTCATAATTAGCTACTAAAAAGTACAAAATACTCACTACTATTCTTGCAATACCTGTTAAAATCATAAAAGCTACATAACCCATTTGTGTATAAAGCCACATTCCAAACATAGGAGCAATAAAAGCGGAAATTTGAGTAATTAATGTAAACACGGCGATGTAATTCATTTTTTCTGAAGTAGGAGGTAAAAGCTCTAACAGCCAATTTAAGAGCAACATGTTATAACCTCCTACAGCTATACCCCCTAAAAAATCAAAAATAGCGCCAACATAAAGGTTTTTAGCTGTAGCCCACATGAGGGGAATAAATCCTAGAAGCAATGCACTTAATGCAACAGCAAATCCGTTTCCCCTTTTGTTGGACAGGTCAGCCCATTTATAAAAAGCTAAAATAGACCCAATAGAGGAAACAATAGTAAATATACTCATCCATGCATTGTTAGCATGCAAAAAATTTACCTTATATATGGTAAAGATGGGCCAAGCCATCATCCATGCAAAATAATATATAAAAGAAGTTACATTAAAATATATAAATTTCTTAGACTCAAACATGTTTCTAAAAGCTTCATAAAAACTTCCGGGCTTGGCTTCATCCAAATCTCTTTTTACTACATGAAACCTTGAAAAATAATAAGATTCTATTAATCCGAAAATAAATGCAACAGTAAATACTACTTGATAATTAATAGGGAAAACTATTTTATCAAGCAACCATCCTGTTACCAAAACTGTAATTGTTGCCACAATTGTCGTCCAAAAATTTCTGTCAGCGAAAACTTTACTTCTATATTCTGGAGGAATTAATTCACTCATAAAAGACTGCCAACACATACCAACTGCCATAGAAGGTAAATTCATTACTCCCACCAACACGACTACCACCCACGGTTGGAGCTCTTTATTAAAAAACGGAGCAAGAGCAAGCAAAAAATAAAAAGTTCGTGCGATATAAAGTACAATATAAGAAAATTTGTGAACCTCTTTTAATTTATTAATCAAATATGTTACAGGAATAACTCCAATTACCACCATAAGGGCAGGTAAAGAATTTAAAAGAGACACTTGAAAGTCATTTGCTCCTAATTTTATAGCATATATGCCAATAAAAGGGTTGACCATATTAAAGCCTATAGCCCATGCAAGACCATTTATCATATTCATTTTTATGTTATGTCTTAAATGCTTGTAAACTTCTAGCTTCTTTTTCATACCTCTCCCTCAAAATTAATATTTTAATTTTAGATTACCACGTTTTTTAAATTCTTTCAATAAATCAAAATGCCCCTTTAAAGGAGCATTTTGATTTTATAAAGCTTTTGTGGCGATTTCTTTAAGAATTTTTTCTATAAACTCATTTAAGGAAATAGCGCCTAGATCCCCTTCTTTTCTTGACCTTAAAGATACTGTCCCTTGTTCTACTTCTTTATCCCCTACAATCAGCATATAAGGAATCTTTTGAAGTTGTGCCTCTCGTATTTTGTATCCTATTTTTTCATTTCTGTCGTCTAATTCAGCTCTTATGTCATTTTCCAACAGACGCCCGTATACATTTTGGGCATAAGCATAGTGTTTATCAGATATAGGCAAAACTCTAACTTGTACTGGCGCCAGCCAAGTTGGGAAAGCCCCTGCAAAATGTTCAGTAAGAATTCCAATAAATCTTTCTATACTTCCGTAAATTACCCTGTGCAACATTATAGGTCTGTGTTTTTCTCCATCTGGGCCTATATACTCCAGTTCAAACCTTTCAGGCATCTGGAAATCTAATTGGATAGTTCCACATTGCCACGTACGACCTATGCTGTCTTTTAAATGAAAATCTATTTTGGGTCCGTAAAATGCACCATCCCCCTCATTAACTTTATATGGTAAATTCACGCGATTTAAAGCAGAAATCAAAGCATTTGTAGCCAATTCCCAGTCTTCATCAGACCCCATAGAATTTTCAGGACGTGTAGACAATTCAACAAAATACTCAAAGCCAAAAATTTTATAGAAATAATCCACTAAATTTATAACCCCTAAAATTTCATCTTCAACCTGCTCAGGAGTCATAAACAAGTGAGCATCATCCTGAGTAAAACTTCTTACTCTCATAAGCCCATGCAAAACTCCTGAGAGTTCATGTCTATGCACTAAACCCAATTCACAAAGTCTCAAAGGCAAATCCCTGTAACTGTGCATTGTAGACTTGTAAACAAGCATTGCTCCAGGGCAATTCATAGGCTTTATTGCATAAGTCTCTCCGTCTATTTCAGTGAAATACATATTCTCTTTATAGTGGTCCCAGTGTCCTGACCTACGCCATAATTCTTCATTCAAAATTATAGGAGTTTTTATTTCCTGATAACCATGCTTTATATGTTCTTTTCGCCAAAAATCTTCTAAAATGTTTCTTATAATCATTCCCTTAGGATGGAAAAAAGGAAAACCTGGTCCTTCAGGGTGGATACTAAACAAATCTAACTCTTTCCCTAATTTTCTATGGTCTCTCTTTTTAGCTTCCTCTAACATATGTAAATATTGATCTAACATGCTTTTTTTAGGAAAGCTTATTCCATATATTCTTTGAAGCATTTTATTTTTTTCGTCGCCTTTCCAGTAGGCTCCAGCAACTGACAACAATTTAATAGTTTTTACCATGCCTGTTGACATAAGATGGGGCCCAGCACAAAGGTCAGTAAATTCTCCTTGCTTGTAAAAAGAAATTTCCTCTCCTTCTGGTATTTCTTCAATTAGCTCCACTTTATAAGGTTCACCTTTTTCCTCCATTAATTTTATTGCTTCATCCTTTGGAAGGACAAATCTTTCCAACTTATAATCTTCTTTTATAATTTTATTCATTTCCTGCTCTATAGCTTCAAAGTCTTCTGTAGTAAAAGGCCTATCTGTGTCGAAGTCATAGTAAAAGCCATTGTCTATAGCCGGACCAATTGCCAATTTCACATCTTTAAAAAGCCTTTTTACAGCTTGTGCTAAAATATGGGAAGAAGTGTGCCAATAAATTTTTTTTCCTTCTTCATCATCAAAAGTCAAAATTTCTAATTTTCCGTCCTCTTCAATTTTTGTATTAAGTTCCACTACTTTGCCATTAAACTTTCCACCGACGGCTTCTTTTGCTAATCTTTCACTTATACTTTTAGCTATTTCATAAACTGTCATACCCTTTTCAAATTCTCTTTGTGTGCCATCCTTTAATATTATAATCATTCAATTACCTCCTTTGTAAAATTTTTCTCTTAAATAAAAAACCTCTTACCCCGTAAAGAGGCAGAGGTTATCTGCGGTTCCACTCTTTTTTATACTCTGGTATTATATCGGAATAACCGTTCGGACTCATCATCCGCAGCTCCGGGGTGGTCTTCGATATTCAGAACATTTGAATGATCTCAGCCTATGTCATTCAATCTCTGTGATGTTCTTTAAATATCTACTTTCCCCCTCATTGCTTTAATATTTAATTTTTTAATCATTATATCTTCCTCTCGGACATTTGTCAATAATAACTTATAAAAATTGTATCACAATTGCTTGCAATACTCCTATTAGAAACCCTAAAACTCCCCCCATAATCTCTATCATATAAAGTTCACTGTGAGCAATTTTTATCACCACCTCCTCCAATTTTTCTAATTTGAAGCTTTTTATTTTTTCCTCTACAATTTCTGATATTTTAAGTTTTTTTGAAATAATCTCTACCACTTCATTAGAAGGAGAATTTAAAAATACTTCTACTTCTCTATTTATAATATCACCAATGTAGTTTGATATCATCTCTTTTATAGCCTTGGGAAGAAAAGAAGGAAGTTTATTTTCTGTAACTTCTTTAACTTTTAAGTCCAAATTCGATAATAGAAACTTGCGATTTTCTTCTGTTAAAAGCCTGTCCCATAAATCATTAAAAGATAACAATTCCCTTTCCACAATTTCACCTATTGATTTAGCAATTTCATATTTTCTTTTAGGGATAAGTCCTTGTAACGTAATACCGAAAATTTTTACGGGTTTCAAAGGCTTAAATAACATTTTAACGGCGACAAAATTCGTAAGCCATCCAATAGCTGCTCCTACAAAAGCTAAAAATAGCATCCTTGTTAAAAATTGCATTCCACCACCTCTAAATTTTAAAAAATCACAAATATAATAATATCAGATTTTGACGAATTTTAAAACCCAGCCTTAAGCTGGGCTATTTTTCACATTTAATCTTTGAACACAATTCACAGCCATAACAAATTTCTACTTTGTCATTAAAAACTTTTTTAACCGTCTCTAGAATTTCATTATCTCTCATATTGTTAATAGAATGAAAAAATATTTTTTTAGGAGCAATGGTTATAAGCGTGCTTATCAAAGCATCTTCATCACTTATAACACCATCTTTTAATTCAGCAACTATTTCATTAATAAAATCATTAGATATTGGTTTGTCATTTTCATCATAAAGTTTAAATTTGCCATTTTTATCGACAATGATATTCAATATTTCAACTTTTGAATCCTGTAATTCGACGAAGTATTTAAGTAAACCTATAAACTCATTGTACTCTTTTTTCATTAAAAATTCATCAACAGCCTTATCTGTTACTTCGCTAAGTTCACCAATAAAATCCCTCAGTCTAAAGTTCACAAACCCTTCTAAGTCTATATAATCACTCTCTTTTAAAAAATCTCTTACCAATACAAAAATTTGCTCTTTTTTTGCTAATTTAAATGTCTCTTTATTCACATCATCTTCTAAAATATTGTAAGCGATTTTTTCTATTTCCTCCTTTTCATCTTCTGAAAAATAATGGTAATATTTATTGATTAATTTTTTTATTATCCGTTTGTCAATTTGGTTAACAATTATATCTGAAATAGCTTCCGCTATATAATTTCTTATTCTCGCAACATTGCTAAAGCCTTGTTTATCCTCCACTTTTAAGCTATAATAGGTAACTGAGCCACACACATTAGAATTTATCGCAATCTTTATACCATTTTCAGCTAAATTTTTTAAGCCATGTTTTAAATTTTCTGCATCTAGTTTTAAATCCTTTGAAACACCTATGGAAAATAGTTGCAATTTTCTCACTCCCTTCGTTAATAGTATATGTCTCTTTTTATCATTTTTATCTGTTTTAAATCAGTGGAATGATGGAACCAATGTCTTTTATTTGTTTAAAAGTAAGATAAACAATTTCAATTCCTTTTTTATTTAAAAATTCAATAATTTTTTCATAATTTTTATGTGAATTAAATACACCAGTTACTGCTAATTTTTTCTCTCCTATAAGCCCCATTGCACCGCCAATAAACCCGTATTCAAAACCCTTTAAAAAAACACCTCCGGGTTCTATCAAAAGCGCTTCAAAACCATTGCTAACTGCTACCTCAAATATTCCTTTGTCTGAAGTTATAAAGCTATTATCATCTATGATTGCCATATTACATTTTGTATAACCTTGCTTTACATTTAAAAACTTGACACCTTTTTTTTCTAAGGACTCTCTCAAAACAGGATCTGTGTACTTGAAATTGTGAAAAGCTGTGTTTCCCAATCTTGCTACATTATATGCGATATCATAAGGATAGTTACGTTTCAAAAAAGTTTGTCCTATTTTTACTTTTAAACCTATTAATTTCAATTTGCGTATAAACTCTGGTGTCACATTGGGAGCTACAATGATTTCTCTGTCTCCTAAGGGATGCAAAAGTATATCGGGATGAAAAGAAATAGCATCGTATAAATCTGCACATTTTTCAGTATATAAGACTTTTATCCCTAACTTAGACAAACTATCTCCAATTTCCCTCTCTCTTCCATCAATTACAACCCATTTAAAATTGCCATGGGGAACAAAGGGATTAGACATTTTTTCACCTCTTTTATACAAAGATAGGGCATACTGTTGTATGCCCTTAACCTTTTCTTTAACCTTTTCTTCTATCTTTTAAATAACAACTTCCATCCATTGTCTTTAATTTCTTTTTCAATTCAGCAGCTACTGCACTTATTTCCAAATCATTTTTAAAATCTCTAAATTCATTTGTGACAATAGCAATAGAAATTGACACCAGTGGAAACATCATCTTTTCGCCAGTCCTACCAATTGTCTCTATGTAACCCCGTTTTCTATCTTCATCGTCATATAAATACTTTATTTCCTCATCAAAGCGAGAAATTATATACTTACACATCTCTTCAGCTTTATCAGGAGTAGTAATTATCACAAAATCATCTCCACCTATGTGTCCCAAAAAATCTCTTTCATTTCCAATCAGATTTACAGCATCTGATAAAATTTTGGCTGTAAGTTTTATTACATTATCTCCTCTTAGAAAACCATAGTAATCATTATAAGACTTAAAATTGTCCAAATCAATATACAAAATGGCATAAGGCTTGTTTTCTTTAATTCGCCTTTTTATTTCTTCTTTAATGTCAATATTTCCTCTAAGACCAGTAAGAGGGTTGGCCATTCTGTTGTGTTCTATCCGCTGAAACAAATTATTGACTTTAAACAGAAGTTCTTTGTCATTAAAAGGTTTCACTAAATAATCATCTGCACCCAATTCCAACCCTTTAATTTTTTCTTCAAAATTGTCCTGTGAAGTCAAAAGTATTATAGGAAGCATCAAATTTTCTTCTTCTTTCCTCAAAATTCTTAAAAGGTCAAAGCCATTCATGCCTGGCATAACTATATCTAATATTACCATATCAGGTAGTTTATTCCTGTATATTTGTAAAGCCTCTTCTCCATCTTTAGCCTCTAGCACCCCATACCCAGCATTTTCTAAAATATCTTTCAAAATTTTCCTTGTAAGTTTGTTATCATCGACAATAAGAATGTTTCTCCCCTTCACAATGCTTCCTCCACAAAAAAACATTTAACAACCCCATAATATTATATAAAAATTTTGGCAAAAAAACTACTACTTTAGCAAATTAAATTTAAATTAAAAATGAAAAAATTTTACATAAAATTTTATGCAGTTTCTTCAAAGAAAAGAGAGTAATATTTTGAAATTTTTTCTTCCAATGTGTCCATACTTATAAAACGAGCCTCTCTTATTGCCTCTTTTCCATCCACATAAACTATTACAGTAGGAACAGTAAAAACAGAAAACTTACCAGAAGCCAGCGGAATCTCGTCAATAGGAATGTGAAAACTTTTTATTTTTGGATAGTTTACTAGCATTTCTTCAAGTTTAGGAAGTAATGATGTACATATTCCGCAATCTTGTGTAGAAAAATAAAGAAATACCATATCATTTTCCTTTATAATTTGTTCTATATTTTCTATGTCGATAATTTTCTCCATAATTTCCCTCCTACCCAAAAGACTATAAACAATTAGATTTTAAAAATTAAAAAATATAAGCCCCTTCCAGGGCTTTTTCATAACCTTATTCACTAAAGTTTCATATTTTTATGGAGGCGACACCCGGATTCGAACCGGGGAATAAAGGTTTTGCAGACCTCTGCCTTACCACTTGGCTATGTCGCCATACTGGAGCGGACAACGAGACTCGAACTCGCGACCCTCACCTTGGCAAGGTGATGCTCTACCAACTGAGCTATGTCCGCATAATGGTGCCTCGAAGTGGAATCGAACCACTGACACAGGGATTTTCAGTCCCTTGCTCTACCTACTGAGCTATCGAGGCATAACTGGCGACCCAAAAGGGACTTGAACCCTCGACCTCCAGCGTGACAGGCTGGCGCTCTAACCAACTGAGCTATTGGGCCGTGGTGGTCGCAATAGGACTCGAACCTATGACCCCCTGCTTGTAAGGCAGGTGCTCTCCCAGCTGAGCTATACGACCATTCTACTGCCGTGCAAGTAATAGTATACATAAAAAACTGCTATTAGTCAACACTATTTTGAGGATTTTTTCGCCTTTATGTCTAATTAAAAATAAAAAATATCGATGATTCTCTTAAATTTGCTTTATTCCTCTGCAATTCTCAGGAATTCTTTAAGCCTACTTTCCTCTATCAAATACTTTTTACCACAAAAATGGCATACAGCTTCAACAGATTGTCCTTCTGAAATAAGTTTTTCTATCTCCTCTTTTCCAAGAGCAATTATAGCAGTTTCAAATCTTTCTTGTGAACAATCACATTCATATTTTAAATCTACTCTTTCTAAAATATTAAGTCCCATCTCCCCTAATATATGGTTCAATATATCTTCTGGCAGATATCCATTCCTTAACAATTCTGTAACTGAAGAAATATTCCTGAGTACTTCCTCTAGCTTTGCTACAACTTCTTCTTCAACATTAGGCAATAACTGTATAATAAAGCCTCCAGAAGCTAAAACATTTCCTTCTTTTCCCACTAACACTCCTACCCCAACAGCAGAAGGTACACCTCCTATATCGAGTAGGAGGCGGTGACTAACCGCCGTCCTCTCACACCACCGTACGTACCGTTCGGTATACGGCGGTTCGGTAAATAAATAAGTGAGATTACCTCCATATATTAGGCGTAGATTTCACTAAGCACTCCTAACCTTTATCTTCGAGTTCCACTCTATTTTCTGTTAGGCAGTCCCTATCAGGGTTGACAGCTTTCAAACATGAATAGTCCATCCTAATATCTACTTAATTACTACCGTCAAGTCCTTCCCTTACCTATCCTTTCGGTAGGTTCAAACAGTACTATGACTTGAACTGACTTCTGAATGTTCAGCTATATCTCACGATATAGGTTACTCATGGAGAAAATTTATTCTCGACTTGAGCATATCATTCAGACCTCCCCGGGTAAGAACGATAACCTTCATCTCATCTATCTGCCAGATTTACTGTATGGGGTTCGGGTAGTGTTGGACTTCGTTTTGTAATGCAAACTCATCCGCCCCAATTCAGCCTCCTATCTGGTTTTTATTCATCACACCGAGATTTTGCCTGCCGCTTCCTTCAGATTCCACCTCACGATGGACACCCTTGCGGTTCGGCTAGTGGTTCCCACTACCAAGCCCACAGCGGACTTTCACCGCCAAGTTATCGCCCATGCCGGGCGCACATCAAAAAACCCTAACATATTTAATGTTAGGGTTTGATTTCGCGTCAGTTTACCTTTCTTACCTTAGAAGCTTGTGGTCCTTTTGCGGCTTCAACTACCTCGAACTCAACTTTTTGTCCTTCCTCTAATGTCTTAAAGCCATCACCTTCAATTGCTGAGTAATGGACAAATACGTCTGTGCCATCCTCCCTTTCAATAAAGCCATAGCCTTTCTCGGCATTAAACCATTTTACTTTACCTCTTACCATTTATATCTTCCTCCAAACTTGATAAATAATTTACTTCTCTATCATAGCACTTATATATCAAATTGTCAAATTTTTTATTGAAATTTTATAATATCCCATATATTTCTAAGAGCATAGCTTGCTTTTTCCCTTATAACTACATCAGCTTTATAGTCATAAGGAGTCTCTGTCGCATTTATAATTATTAAATGTCTTACTATATCTGGCAAAAAGTTCACTGGCGAAACTGCCAAAGAAGAACCTATGACTATTAACAAATCGCTGGACTTTACTTCTTTTATGGCCAAATCAAATGCATGAGGCATAGGATCTCCAAAAAGCACAACATCTGGGCGCAATATGCCATTACAATCATCGCAGCGAGGAGGAATTTGTTTTTTATTTACTTTTTCCACTAAAACTTCAAAAGAGACTTTTTTTCCACAATGTAAACAACTTCCTTCTCTCGTATTGCCGTGAACTTCGAATACATTCTTAGAACCAGCTTTTTGATGAAGATTGTCTATATTTTGTGTAATTACTCCAAAAATTATACCTTCTTTCTCCATTTCGCTTAATATGTAATGAGCTTCATTAGGTTCAGCATTTCTCATTGAAGACAAAATCTTGAAGCCAACTTTATAAAATTTCTCCGGGAAATTGTACAATACTCCCGTTGACAAAACCTCCATTGGATCTAACTTCTCCCACAGACCCCTTCCTGGGCTTCTAAAATCAGGTATACCACTTTCCGTTGATATACCTGCTCCTGTCAATACAATAGTTTTTCTTGACTGCTTAATGAGGCGAGCAGCCTCTTCAAACAAATTTTTATCCCCCATGGCAATTCACCTCAAATAGAGTATATCACAACTTTTCTTTTTTTCCTACCTCCTGTTGCATTTTCATCTTTTTCTTAACTATTGAACCTATCTTCCCAGTTTCTTGGGCAGATAACTTAGACCATCCAACTTTTTTTACCTTTTCAAGAAGTCCTAATTCTTCAGCCGCTTCAAGTTTCAAAATTTCATTGTCCATTCTCTAATCCTCCTCCCAATTTTCAATTATTCCTTCCCTATTTGTTTCAATAGTTATATTATCATTATAAAATTCCAATCATATTCACAGCTGGTTTACCAGTCAAATAAAAATTATTCACATAGCCAGATTTAATCAAAGAAATTTTATCTATTTTTTAACTTCTTGCTATATCATGAGCATTTGTCTCTGGATTTCTTAAATCAAAACAATTACCTTTTAATTTTACAAAATCCAGTGTAACCATTTCTTCTTTAATATCATTTCCTTTATAATTAGTAAAAATACCACCTTTAGCATCAATCCCTTGAACCTCTCCCTCTTATAGAAAAGGGAGATTCGTTAGGATACTTTTATCCTAACTGGGTTGTCCAAGAACCCTCTACCCCTATCTTTTTTAAGATTCGGAGATACTCTTCGTAATATGTTTACTGCTCCATTCACGTCGCCATTTACTACAATCCCACAATTCTGACATACATACAATCCTCTATATACAATCTTAATCTTGATAACAATACTCTTACACTATTCTATGTATTGTTAAAAATTTCCGCTTATATAATAAAAAAATCCGGATAACCCGGATTTTTAAACTGCTATTACTTCCTTAACTTCAGGAATTTCTTCTTTGATGGCCCTTTCAATGCCTTCTTTCAGCGTCAAAGTAGCAAAAGGGCATCCTCCACAAGCACCTGTCAGCCTTACTTTTACAATCCCATCATCTGTAACATCAATAAGTTCCACATCTCCTCCGTCTGATTGAAGAGATGGTCTTAGAAGCTCTAATACTTCTTCTACTCTTTCTCTCATAGCTAATCCTCCTTCCTAATACAATTATTATACCACAAAAAATCAATGGAAATCTATTTTTTGAGTTTTCGACTTATAATTTCTGCAACTTTTTCTAAAAATCTTTTATCTTCTTCATCAAAAGCCCTTAAGTCATCACTGTCAATATCTATTTCTCCTATTATTTCGCCATGTACCCATATTGGCACTACAATTTCAGATTTTGTCTCAAGGCTGCAGGCAAGATAATTGTCTTCTTTTGTCACATCATCAACAATTATAGTATTTTTTTCTGCGACAGCCCTTCCACAAACACCCTGTCCCACTTTTATTCTCACATGTTCTGTAGGTCTACCAATATAAGGTCCTATTACTAACTCTCCATCCTTCATGAAATAAAAACCCGTCCAATTGTAGTAAGGGACATTGTCTGCTAATATTTTAACAACTTCACGATAAAATTCATCCATATCATCAATTTCTCTTGCTTTTTGGTTAATCTTAACTAATAAATCATCAAAAACTTTTCTTTTTTCCATCCTTTCAGCTCCTCTGTAAAAAATTTGCCAATATAATTTTACCATTAAAATGTGGTAGAATAAAGTAGTTTCAATTTAGATTACTCAATAGTTAAAGATAAGCGCCAAATCAATTATAAGGTCATCAAAGAGGGAAACTTTAATTTTATCTTTATCAGTATATACTTTTACCCCATATCTCTTGTTTTCTTGCAAAACAAATACACTCACAATTTTATCTTCTGGCTCTACAATCCAGTACTCTTTTACACCATGTTTTTCATACAGATTAAATTTTTCTACTCTATCCCTTTTTCTTGTTGACGGTGATACAATCTCTACAATTAAATCAGGAGCCCCTTTGCATCCTTCATTATCAAGTTTTGATTCATCGCAGATAACCACCATATCTGGCTCAACAACAGTTTTTATCTCTTCATTACTTTTTTCATCGCCTTTAGGAAGCCTAACACCAAAAGGTGCCAAATATACTTTGCATGGTCTATTTTTTAGATAATCGTAAAATTGATAAAATATTGCTCCTAATATTTCTTGATGAATTCTTGAAGGAGGTGTCATTAAATAAACTTGTCCATTAATCAATTCTATCCTTTCATTTTCTGGCCACTTTAAATAATCAGCATAAGTGTATATTTTATCCTCCTTTGGTAGAGGCATACTGCCACCCTCCTTTCTTTTTTATCACTTTTCATTACTTATTCACAGAGCAAATTTATTTATTCACCTTTCAAGTAATTCTAAGATGATTCAAAAATCGGAAAATTTCTTGAAGTTTTCTTTGATTTCATTTTATCATACATATTTCCATTTAGACAATAAAAAATAAACAAGAAACAGCCCCTGTAAGGCTTCACTAAAGTTACTAAATTAATCACCTTTACAAATTATAAAGATTAACGAATACCATCTACCTTTTTTTTTAATTTGCCTTAAATAAGAAAACTGCCTCAAAGGCAGTTTAATTGTAAAATTGTTTATTCGGGTCATTTAACACTCTTCTTATCATCCAGTATGCCAATATCAAAATGAAAGGTGTTACCAACTGAGTCAAGGTGAAAAATCCTATTCCCCATTTTTCATTTAAATATACAGGCCATATTAAAGGATTATCCCTTACAGTTTCTTCAATTAACCCTCTCATCAGTTGATAGTAAAATATAAAAGACCAAAATTGGTATCCATCAGGCATATGTTTTTTTTGTATATAAAAATACCTAGTAAGAAGTATTATGCCCATAGCAACTCCTACCAGTTGAGCAGGCCATCTGCCAAAAGCAAACTCAGTAGGTCTCCCTAATACTTCTTGATTGAAAATATTGCCAATTCTAACTAATATGTTTCCAATTGCAAGTCCTAAAACAGCAAAATCCTCTAATGGATTTATCCTTACTCCTTTTTTGCGGCAATAGTAAAGCCCCGCCAAAAAGCCTCCCAAAACTGCTCCGTGCCATGACAAGCCACCTTCATAAATCTTTAGCACCTGAATAGGATTTTTAATAAACCATTCAGGGTAATTTGCCAAAACAAACATCAACCTTGCTCCGACTACCCCTGAAATTACTACAACCATTAAAAGGTTTAACAAAAAATCCTCATCATAATTTAATTTCATTGCCTGTTTATATAAGTAATATGCACCTATAGCAATGGAAAGTGCCATAAAAATTCCATACCAATGGACTGCAATAGGTCCTATTTTAAAAGCATAAGGATTAATCGTTGGAATGTACATTATATTAACCTCCATGCAATAGTTTTTAAAACGCCAAAAAGTTTAATAAGATTTTCATTATACTATCATTCTACAGCATTTCGATAATATGTCAAGAGGTGACTTTAATTTCCTTACAATGCTTTCATGTGGCTCCGGAAATAAAAAGAGATGCCATTCAAAAAATAGAAAAAATTTTGGGCACCAAAATAAAAAATAACGCTCTTTTTGAGCGTTTGACCTTCATAATAAATATGGTGGGGTTAACAGGGATCGAACCTGTGACCTCTACGATGTGAGCGTAGCGCTCTGACCAGCTGAGCTATAACCCCACAACTTCTATTTTTATTATATACATCCCTCTAAAATATGTCAATCATTAATTTTTGAGTTTCTTTCTATAAAAGAAGGAATTTAAACGTTTTTATAGAATTTATAATATACAAAGCTTATCAATTAATAAAGATGTTATTTTAAGAAAAGAGGAATAACATGAATGATGTTATATCTTTTAGGTGTATAAGCACTACTTTGAGTGAACTCCTCGCGATAAGTATATTGCCACAATGAAAAGTGAAATAGAGAAAATTGTAGGGATTAATTTTAAACAACATATTTTAAAATATGAAAACGATACTGAATGGTTTGTGTTATTAAATGGTATCGAAAAAAATCGCGAATCTGGCTGACAATTTTTCAAGACCCCTATGAACCAATTAACAGAATTATAATAAATGAGTTTTTGTTACCAAATGAAAATGATAACAAAGGATTGGAAAAAGAAGTAATAAAAGTTATATCAAATTTTTTAAAACATATTGGAGTTATATCTGTTTATTTAAATGATTCTTCTCTATTTTGGATGGATATGGGATTTATTTTAGAGGAAACAGGAATCTATCTTACACTAAAATAAAATCCTTCGTTGTGAAGGATTTTAGAGTGTAGACAAAGTCCATTTAAAAAGTCTCCGCTTTTATGCGTAAAGTGCATTGCGGAAGTATCTTAGTGTGTCTTGGCGAAGTTTTGGAAAAGCAGCTTCCCATGAGCAGCTCTTAAATAATTATTTCCTTAAAAGAATTTTTGTAAACTTAAATTAAAGCTTCCTTTCATGTAAGAAAGAAAGCGAATTCGGAAGCTGCCCAAAGGAAGCCTATGACACGACTTAGATACGTAAGCCTGCACTTTAATATAAAGCTGGAGACTTAATTTAACATAAAAGTTTGTCAACAAACTCAAATCCCTCGTTGTGAAGGATTTTATTTTGCCAGCTCATATATGGCATGAGCGTATATCTTTGCGTTCAATATTAAATCTTCTATCTCAATATATTCATTTGCCTGATGCGCCAAATCAGGTTTCCCTGGAAATACAGGTCCAAAGGCCACCATGTTTTTCATTTCTTTTGCATATGTTCCTCCACCAATCGCCAAAAGTTCCGCTTTTTGACCTGTTTGTTCTTCGTAAACATTGCTAAGCGCTTTGATAAGCGGATGGTCTGGTGGAAAATACAACGGTGGCTGATGCATCATATCTTCCACTCGTATGCCATAAGGTTTGATCTTCTCTTCAAAAGGAGTCATCCAATCTTCATATTTATATTTTACCGGATACCTTATATTTAACCCTAAAGCCCCTTTATTCTCATCTAACTCTATCGTTCCTAGATTAAAAGTCAGTTCTCCAGTTCCATCTTTTAAATAAACCCCAAAAGTCTTTCCATCTGTCTCCATTCCTACATTTTGAGCAAAGAAATGTATAAAATCTTTGACATCGCTGTCTTCTAAATCAATTCTATCAAGAAAGAGCAACAATTGCATTATAGCGTTTTTCCCAAGATGCGGAAGACTACCATGAGCAGAAACTCCTATGGACTTAATAGTTAACAAGTCATTGTTTTCTTCCGCCTTTATATCATAACCAGTTTCTTTTACAAAAGTTTGTAATTTTTCTTTTATTTCTCTCTTTTTATTTTCATCCTTTACTTCAAGTCCACATTCGCAATAATCAGGCACTACATTAGGTCTTTGACCACCGCGAATATATTTTACTATTAAATTTTTAGGTTTCTTTTCAAAATCTTTGACAACTCTAAACATAGTAATGCCTTTTTCTGCATATATGATAGGATATTGAGCATCAGGAGTAAACCCCATTGTCGGCACTTCGTCATGTTTTAAGTAATACTCTATCTCGTGAGAACCAGACTCTTCATTTGTTCCAAATAAAATCCTTACTCTTTTAGAAAGCTTTAATCCAGCGTCTTTTATCGCCTTCAAACCGTATAAAGCAGCAATAATTGGGCCTTTGTCATCTACAGTCCCTCTTCCATATATTTTACCATCGTGGATTTCAGCACCATAAGGCGGATAAATCCACCCGTCGCCTTCAGGAACCACATCCAAATGCCCTAACACTCCTATCATTTCTTCTCCTTCACCGTACTCCGCATATCCCACATAACCATCAACATTCTTTGTTCTAAACCCAAGGTTTTTAGCAATCTCTAAAGCTTTTTCTAATGCCTTGGCTATACCTTCACCATAAGGCATACCAGGCTTAGGGTTATCTTGAACACTTTTTATTCTGACAACCTCCTGCACTGATTTTATAATGTCATTCCTCATATTGTCTATGTAAGAATTCAAATTCATGTAAATCCCCCCAATTATTTGGTAATCACAGCTTTATTATATACCTTAAATAAAATGTTTTCAACAATTATCTCTATCTTTTTCCTATTTTTTGAGCTATGACATTCCAAAAAGAGTGGGTTTCAAAACCGAAAAGTTATAGAATTTGGGCACCAAATGGGCACCAAAATAAAAAATAACGCTCTTTTTGAGCGTTTAACCTTCATAATAAATATGGTGGGGTTAACAGGGATCGAACCTGTGACCTCTACGATGTCAACGTAGCGCTCTGACCAGCTGAGCTATAACCCCACTTTTTTCTGCCTCTTATTATACAATTTTAAAAATGGGTTGTCAATATCACACCTCCGCCATTAAACATAAGCCTTAAGAATTTTACAATTACCTACAAGCAAATATTTTTGAATGGCTGCAGGTATCAAAACAGTCTCTCCAGCTTTTAGATTTATATTCAAGTTGTCATACCTAATTTCACAACTTCCCTCAACAGCAGTTAAGGTGTTGAATTTGCCACCCGTATTCAGTTCTACTTCTTTCTCCACTTTAATTATACTTACATCAAAATACGGAGATTTAACCACATGAGATATCTGCCCACCTTCTATATTTTCGAACTGTGGCACTATTTTATCAGTCTTTAAATCGAAATCTATCACTTCCAGAGCTTTTTCAACATGTAGCTCTCTTTTTCTGCCAAATTCATCAACTCTGTTGTAATCATAGATTCTATAAGTGAGGTCAGAATTTTGCTGAATTTCACATATAAGTATTCCTTCTCCTATGGCATGTACCATTCCAGAGAGTATGTAAACTACATCTCCCGCTTGTACCTCTACTTCTTTTAAACACTCCTCCAATCTTTCTTCTTGTAACAATTTTTTAAACTCTTCTTTTGTGGTACCCTCTTTTAAGCCACATACCAGTTTTGCCCCTGGCTTTGCATCAATTATGTACCACATCTCCGTCTTACCAGAATCCCCATTTTCATGTTTGAAGGCATACTCGTCGTCAGGGTGAACCTGCACAGATAGTTTGTCCTGCGCGTCAATTATTTTTATAAGAAGAGGAAATCTTTGATATTTTATGCCTTTGCCATATATTTCATCAGAAAATTTCTCAGCCACCACATTTAATTTCTCACCATCAAACTCTCCACCATCAACTATACTTACAGCAGTTCTATTGTCAGATATTGTCCACAGTTCTCCAACTTTTTTATCTAAAGGTATATCAAAGCCAAACCTTTCTCTTAATGCGTTTCCTCCCCATATTCTCTCCATAAAAATAGGTCTAAATTTCATAGGTTGCATAAAAATCATCTCCTTTCAAAGCCATTATTTTAAAAGAGGATAACATAAAGCTATCCTCTTTATAAATTATTCAGCTATTTCCAAGGCAATTTTTACCATATCCATGAAAGTCTTTTGTCTCTCCTCTGCAGATGTTGCTTCTCCCGTAACTAGACTGTCACTTACAGTCAATATTGTAAGTGCATCCACTTTGTATTTCGCTGCAAGCGTGTAAAGCCCCGCTGTTTCCATTTCTACTGCCAATACGCCAAATTTTGCCCATAGTTTCCAACTGAGATGGTCATCATGATAGAAAGTGTCTGTTGTGAGAATGTTTCCTACTTTGGGTTGTATTCCTTGTTCTATTGCTACGTCATAAGCCTTTTTGAGCAACTTAAAACTTGCAGTAGGAGCGTAATCCATTCCATTAAATCTAATTTTATTTATTGCAGAATCTGTTGAAGAGCTCATAGCGATTACTATGTCCCTTAATTTTATATCTGGCTGTAAAGCTCCGCAAGTTCCTATTCTAATGAGGTTTTTGACATTATAGCTGGTAATAAGCTCGTTTACATAAATAGACAAAGAAGGTACACCCATGCCTGTACCCTGGACTGATACTCTTTTACCTTTATAATACCCTGTAAAACCGTACATACCTCTAATTTCATTATAGCATTTTGCATCTTCAAGAAAATTTTCGGCTATGTATTTTGCCCTCAACGGGTCACCTGGTAACAGCACTGTCTGAGCAATCTCATTTTCTTTAGCTCCTATGTGTATGCTCATGCAAATCTCTCCTTTTATTAGTTTTACCATATATAATATTAGCAAAAAAGAAACATTAAATCAAACAAAAATCTACTAACCAAACAATTTTTCAATAAAAAATACCATGAAAGCCATGGTATCAGACTTTAGACAAAATTTCGGGATCCCGGTATAATAAAAGGGATCCCGCATTTTAATTTAAACAAAAAAATATAGGGGTAGAAAAAGATGTTATCAAAAAAAGATGATGCAAAACAACAAATAGAATTTGTAAGCATAGATCAATTAGTTCCCCAAGATCACCTATTGAGAAAAATAGAAAAAGTCATCAAATTTGATTTCATATATGATTTAGTAAAAGATAAATACTCCAAAGATTATGGTAGAACAAGTATAGACCCAGTAGTACTGATAAAAATATTATTCATTCAATACCTATTCGGTATACCATCATTGAGGAGGACAATAGCTGAAATAAAAACAAATGTACCTTATTTTTCTTTTTTTAGTCAAGTTTCCTTACACAAAATATTATACATCATCCCACACAAGAAAAAAACAAAAACACCAATTATACAAACATATATCTTTAAGGAATTAGAATTTTCTAAAGCATTTTTTCTTGTTACACTAAGAATTTTCTTGCCATCTCTTATAACTTCGAGATTTTTTCCATCTTTAGAGTATATAGTTGAAATGTTTCCTTTAAATTTTGTGTTTAATGCTTGTGCATTCGCAACA
>Ga0224486_100019_pt1 | contig 96713 bp, 99 predicted proteins | sample TexhydDE_CT_test_FD_172013 | JGI IMG/M metagenome (GOLD analysis project Ga0224486, IMG submission 172013) | Fracking water microbial communities from deep shales in Oklahoma, United States - hydraulically fractured wells DE_CT_test ... | reverse complement strand
TAAATAAAAATGAGAAATTTAATTATGAGATTGTTTTACCAGGGTAAAAATGGTTTTTAAGGATTTAATTTGTGTGTTTATTATTAAATTTTTAATGTGGATTACAATCATATTATACGAGGAGTGAATAAAATATGGATTCAATTTATTTTGCTATAACAGGGTTAAATAATTATTACAGCTCAAAGATTTTAAAGCCGGGCATGATAGTGAAATTGGAAAAAGATTATAACAATGATTACGATGATGAGGCTATAGCAGTTACTTTGCCTTATTTAGGTAAAGTCGGCTATGTGGCAAACAGTGTGGGAACAGTTCCCAGAGGGTGTTATAGTGCAGGAAGGCTGTATGACAAATTTGGCAGTTATGCCTATGCTGCGGTTAAATTTGTTGGGAAAGATTTTGCGATCGCAGAATTTTTAGAAGACGATTTTATTAAGATAACAATAAAATTTAAATTAAAGGAAAAGAGGAGAAAAAAGCATAAAAATAAGGCTTAGCGGTGATGAACCATGTATAAACAAACTTCTATATTTGATGCCAAGTTTGATAAAAACAGGCCTCTAGCAGATAGAATGAGGCCAAGGACCTTAGATGAGTTTGTTGGACAGGAGCATATTTTGGGAAAGGGTAAAGCTCTAAGAGAACTGATAGAAAAGGACAGCATAACTTCTATGATACTTTGGGGTCCACCTGGCGTTGGCAAAACCACTCTTGCTATGATTATAGCCAATATGACAAATTCTAAATTTGTCAATTTTAGCGCTGTACTTTCTGGAATAAAAGAAATAAAAGAAATAATGGCCCAAGCTGAAAGAGATGCTATGTACGGGCAGAGAACTGTTGTGTTTATAGATGAAATTCACAGATTTAACAAAGCGCAACAGGATGCTTTTTTGCCTCATGTAGAAAAAGGAAATATAATACTGATTGGAGCTACTACAGAAAATCCGTCTTTTGAAGTAAATTCAGCTCTTTTGTCCAGGTCTAAAGTTTTTATGATGAAACCCTTGGATGTTAAGGATATAATGATTATTCTAAAAAGGGCGCTAAAAGATGAGGAGAGAGGCCTTGGGCTTTACAATGTAGAAATCGACGAAGAAAAACTTGAAAAAATTGCTCTTTTTTCTAATGGGGATGCGAGGGTAGCCCTTAATACTTTGGAGATGGCTGTAATGGCAGCTAATGTCGTGAACGGGAAAAGAATTGTAACGGATGAAATACTCTCTGATGTGATGCAGAAAAAAGCGCTTCTTTACGACAAGGCAGGAGAAGAGCATTATAATTTGATTTCAGCCTTTCATAAGTCATTGAGGAATAGCGATTGGGATGCTGCCCTTTATTGGATGGCAAGGATGTTGGAAGCAGGGGAGGACCCACTCTATATCGCGAGGAGGATGATAAGATTTGCTTCAGAAGATGTAGGGCTAGCAGATCCACAAGCTCTTTCTGTAGCTATTGCTGCCTATGAAGCTTCTCACTACATAGGCATGCCAGAGTGCAGTGTAAATCTTGCTCAAGCAGCTGTATATCTCGCTTTGGCTCCCAAGTCCAATGCCCTTTATGTAGCTTACAACAGGGTGAAAAAAGATGCAGAAGAGACTTTTGCCGAGCCGGTTCCCATGCATTTGAGAAATGCCCCTACAAAGTTGATGAAAGAATTGGGGTATGGAGAGGGTTACAAATACGCCCATGACTTTGAAGAGAAAGTCACTGATATGGAATGCCTGCCCGAAAATCTTAAGGGTCGAAGATATTACATTCCCACGGATTCAGGTTTTGAGAAAAAGTTAAAAGAGAGAATGGAAGAGATTTTAAAATTGAAAGGGAAATAAAAGCGGCATTTCGCTTGAATTGCAAAATGCCGCTTTTTAGGGTCTACACTTTTTCTTCTTTAGGGTCTTCAAATATGATTATGCCAGGTACAAAGAGGAGTATTATCAAGATTATTATTATAATCCATATCCATTGGCTTTCAGAGTTTTTTTGCTTTCCAGGTTTGCCAGGCATATTTACGACCTCCTTTATGCAGGTTCAATTTCATAATATGTAAAAGGCAAATAAAAAGTTCTCTCTGCGATGCGCAGAGAGAACTAGTTTTTACCCTTTCGGGCCAGCATTTTTTATTTCTTCACTTACGTCTTTGTATTTTTGAAAATTTTCTATAAACCTTTGGGCTAGTCTTTTCGCCGTTTTATCATACTCTTCTTTATCTTTCCATGTATTTCTGGGGTTTAAGATTTCAGAAGGTACTCCGGGACAAAAAGCAGGGATGTTAAGATTAAATATAGGGTCTTTGGTAAATTCTACTTTATCTAATTCTCCTTTTAAGGCAGCAGATACCATTTTTCTGGTGTATTCTAAGTTTATTCGCTTTCCAATTCCATAAGGGCCTCCTGACCATCCAGTATTCACCAAAAAGACTTTTGTGTCGTATTTTTCAATTTTTTCTCCAAGCATTTTAGCATATACCATTGGAGGTAAAGGTAAGAAGGGAGCACCAAAGCAAGTGGAAAAAGTGGCTTGTGGCTCTGTAATTCCCCTTTCTGTTCCAGCGAGTTTACTGGTATATCCGGACAGAAAGTAGTACATTGCCTGCTCTTTTGTGAGTTTTGCTATAGGAGGCAGTACTCCAAACGCATCTGCAGTCAAAAATATTATAGTCTTAGGATGTCCTCCTATCCCGCTTTGAACTGCTCCAGGTATAAAGTCAATTGGATATGCTGCTCGCGTGTTTTCAGTGATTTTGTCACTTGTGTAGTCAAATTCCCTTGTGGCTTCATCGTATACAACGTTTTCAAGAATTGCGCCAAATCTTATTGCATCCCATATCTGTGGCTCTTTTTCTCTTGATAGATTGATGCATTTAGCGTAACAGCCTCCTTCAAAATTAAAAATCCCTCTTTCAGACCATCCGTGTTCATCATCGCCAATTAAAAATCTTTCAGGGTCTGCAGAGAGAGTGGTCTTTCCTGTACCGGAGAGGCCGAAGAAAAGGGCTGTGTCACCGTCTTTTCCTATATTAGCAGAACAATGCATGGAAAGCACGCCTTTTTTAGGCATAAGGTAGTTCATTAAGGTGAATATGGATTTTTTGATTTCTCCACCGTACTGGGTGCCTCCAATAATTATGAGCTTTTTTGTAAAACTTAAGATGATAAAAGCCTCAGAGTTAACACCGTCAATTTCGGGGATTGCTTTAAAGCGAGGTGCTGCGATTAAAGTATATTCCGGGACAAAATTTTGTAATTCTTTTTCAGTGGGGCGTATGAAAAGCTGTCTTGCCATTAAACTTTGATAAGCGTATTCTGTTATCACTCTTATGGAGACTCTATATTGAGGGTCTGCACCTACAAATCCGTCGAAAATAAAAAGGTCTCTGTTTTGTAAATAGGCAATAAGCCTATTGTACAGCTTTTCAAACTTTTCTACGGAAATAGGCTTGTTATTTTCCCACCATATATCCTCATGAACTTCTGGTTCGTCTACAATGAACTTGTCATTTGGAGATCGACCTGTGTATTTTCCAGTGTACACATTAAAGGCGCCGTTATTTACAAGTACTCCTTCCTCTCTTTTTACAGCTTCTTCTATCAGTTTTGCTACGGGCAAATTTCGGTAAACGTTTTTAAAATTGATTAAACCCAATCTTTCAAGGTTAAGCATTTATGAGGCCTCCTTTTTAGATTTAGAAGTAATTTTTGCAATTTTAGGGTGATTGAATTGCAAAAAATATCTTATTAAGTATAAAATTGTAATTTCTAATAAAATTCTAGCACCTTTCAAAAATTTTTTCAAGGTTTTAAAACTTTGTTGAGGGTCATAAAAAGAGCAAATTTTTTAATAAAAATGTCGAAAAATATGGTATAATAAAAAAGTACTAACAAAAGAGAAATTGAGGAGTGAAGCGGAATTGGAAAAATGTTTTTGTGGAGGAGAAATAGAAATAAAAGAGGTAGAATATAAAATAGTAAAAGGGAAGAAAACTAAGATTTTCAAAAATGTTCCAGCTTATGTGTGCAAAAAATGTGGAGCTGTGTACTATGATACAGATATACTGGATGAAGTCTTTAAAAGAGAGGCTCAGCAAAAGAGTTTGAATTTCGAGTTGTTAAAAGGGTAAATAGGGTCAAGTGTGAGAGAATTGTAATTTTTTCTCCACACTTTTTCAATGAGATATCTGGAAAGGTAAACTACCTTTTCATCCCTTATGGCTTTTTCTATGTCAAAGAATTCGGCAGCGTCATTTTCTATATTGTCAGGCGTTGGTGTTCCAGAGATGTAGTCCAAAAGGAACACTATGTATATTTCCGAACTGCCATCTGGCAGGATTATGCTCCTTACAGAAATTATATTTTTTACTTTTGCATCAATAGAGGTTTCTTCTTTTATTTCTCTTAAAATGGCGTCATCTATATTTTCTCCGGCCTCCACGTGTCCGCCGGGTATTATCCACTTTCCTTTAAAACTGCCATAAGTATGGCGCACAAGAAGTACTTTATTTTCTTTTATAACTATTCCACCTACACCCACTATTATTTTTTTCATAACATCACCAACTAGTTGTTTTACTTAGATTATAGCATAAATTTTAAAGAAAATGGTGAGAAGATGAAACTTGTTGTGGAAAAAAGTGCAGAAGGCCTTACTTTAGAGGGCTTTTTGAAGAGGAAGGGCTTTTCAACAAGATTGATTAAGATGTATAAATGGCATGGAGAGATGCGCGTAAATGGTGAGAAAGAAAATGTAAAGAGGGTTTTAAAAGAAGGAGATGTGATAGAACTTTCCCTTTTTGACACTTCTTCTGATATACTGCCTCAGGAGATGGATCTTTCAATTTGCTATGAGGATGATGAAATTTTGATTGTAGATAAGCCTGCAGGTATGGTAGTACATCCTACAAGAAGGTATAGAGAAGGAACGCTGGCTAATGGAGTTGCCTATTATTTTGAGAAAAAAGGTATAAAAACTCTAATAAGGCCTGTTAACAGATTAGACAAGGGCACCTCCGGTATTGTCATTTTTGCAAAAGAACCTTTTATGCAGTATTACCTTCAGATTGTAAAACCTATGAGCAAATTTTACTATGCTATAGTGAATGGAAAGTTGGAGGGGGAAGGAATTATTGATGTGCCCATCAAAAGAAAATCTTTTATGACAATTGAAAGAGAGGTTTCAGAAGAAGGGGATAGGGCTATCACTTATTACAAATCGCTAAAAGCGACAGAGGAACTTTCGCTTTTGAAAATCAAAATTGCTACCGGTAGAACTCACCAGATAAGAGTGCATCTTAACTATATAGGACATCCCATCGTGGGGGATGACTTATATGGGGAACCTACTTCCTACATTGAAAGGCCTGCTCTTCATGCCTATAGAGTTACTTTTTTCCATCCTCTAAAAGAGAAAGTGATTTCAGTTTATGCTCCTCTCCCAGAGGATATAAAAAGACTTTTTGAGCTTTTATAAATTTTGAAAGATTCCATTTTTAAGTCCAATTTTAAAGAAAAACTCAACAGCTTCTTTATATTCTTTAGGATGCAGTCTTCGATTTATTTCAGGGTAGTTTCTTGCCTTGTAGTAAGGGGTGTACTGACTCATAAGGCTTACGTATACTCCCCTAGGCAGGTTTTCTTTTATCCACAGAAGAATTTTTTTAGTGTCCTCTACATATCTGGGCATTACCAGATGCCTTATCACAAGCCCTTTCTTTATAACCCCATTTTCATCGAATTCTGGTACTCCTACTTGTCTTTCCATTTCCAATATTGCCTGAGTAGCGTACTTGAAATAATCAGGTGCTTCTGAGTATTTCACAACTATCTCATCGTCATAATATTTAAGGTCAGGTAAGTATATGTCAATGAGACCTTCCAACATCTTTATAGTCTCAACATTTTCATAGGCATTAGTATTGTAAAGAACAGGAATTTTAAGTCCCTTTTCTTTTGCAAGAACAAGAGCCTTTTTTATTGAGTAAGCGTGAATTGTCGGTGTTACGAGGTTTATGTTGTGAGCTCCTTTTGATTGAAGCTTTAAAAATATCTCTGCCAGTTCTTCCTCTGTTACAAAAGTGCCAAACTGATACTGACTTATTTCATAATTTTGACAAAATACGCATTTTAAATTGCAGCCACTAAAAAATACAGTGCCAGAACCTTTTTTTCCGCTTATAAAAGGTTCTTCCCCGTAATGCAAAAAAGCATCTGAAATTTTGGCCTGCCACGGCATATCGCAAAAGCCCCGCTCTACTGACCTATCCACATTGCACTTTCTGGGGCACAGGTTGCACCTCATAAAACCACCTCTTTTTAATTATTATACCATTGTTATTTTTAAATTTTTGTTGCATTTTTATGAGAATTGGTGTAAACTATAATTGTAAACGAAAAACAAAAGTTCCTGTGGGGTTTGTAGCGGGCTAATTTGTTTTCACCCAACGCAACCCATACGGGAATCCGGGTTCATCAGTGGATGAAATGCCTGTAAAAAACAGGACTTCAGAAGCTGGTGACAGGGTACCCACCTGCGAGAGCAGGGATGAAAACATAGCCGTACGGCTCCGTGGGTAAAGTTAAAAGCCCCTTTTTGGGGCTTTTATTTTTTTATAAAATTGGAGTATAATAGTCTCGAGGTGAATTTTTATGAAAATTATAGTCAGAGACAGGGAATACGAATACCCTGAAAATACTAGGTTAGAAGATATTGCTAGAGATTTTGAACACCTTTATAACGGAATAATAGTGGCAGCGAAAGTGAATAACGAATTGAGGGATTTGAATTGTACAATTTCTGAGGATAGTGTAGTAGAATTTGTGGATACTACTGTAGAAGAAGGGACAAGAATATATAGGAGAAGTCTTACTTTTGTGTTTATAAAGGCTGTAAAAGAGCTTCTACCAGGTGCTACTGTTACAATAGAACATTCCCTCGGGAAAGGCTTGTACTGTGAAATTCACGGTTATTCCATAAACAATAAGATAGTAGCATCGATTAAGGATAAAATGAAGGAAATAATAGATAAGAATTTGAAAATAGAGAGAAAAATGCTTCCTAGAGAAGAAGCCATAAGGCTTTTTGAAAAAGAAGGTTTAATGGAAAAAGTTAGGCTTTTTAAAGATACTGATAAAGAGAAAGTACCTGTTTATTACTGTGATGGCACAGTTGACTTTTTCTACAGTCCTTGCGTTCCATCAACAGGGTATTTAAAAGTATTTGACATAAGATTTTATTTCCCTGGAGTCATTTTGATTGCACCAGATATCTACAATCCACGTTCTCTTCCTGTATTTGTGGATGTTCCAAAACTTGCTTCTATATTTAAAGAGGCAGAAGAATGGGCTCATATATTGGATATAAATTATGTGGCTTCTTTAAATGACCTCATAAAAAGAGGGGGAGCAAGAGATTTAATCCTGGTTTCCGAGGCTTTTCATGAGAAGAAAATTTCAAAAATAGCTGATTACATCGCTTCAAATAAAATGATAAAAGTAGTCCTTATTGCTGGACCTTCTTCTTCAGGGAAAACTTCTTTCATTCATAGGCTTAGCGTACAGCTCAGGGTAAACGGGTTAAAGCCTTTTGCTATTTCTCTGGACAATTATTTTGTTCCAAGAGAGCTTACTCCTCGGGATGAGTTTGGCAATTACGACTTCGAATCTATCGATGCCCTAGATTTGCCGCTTTTTAATGAACATTTGATAAAACTTATACAGGGTGAAGAAGTAGAAATCCCTATTTTTAATTTTAAAACAGGGGAGAGAGAGCCTGTAGGGAGAAAAGTTAAACTTGAGAAAAATCAGATTATCCTCATGGAGGGAATTCATGGACTTAATGAAAAGCTTACTATCCAAATTCCGAAAGACAATAAGTATAAAATATATGTAAGCGCAATAACTCAGCTTAATTTAGATGAACACAATAGAATTCCAACTTCTCAGACAAGGCTTATAAGGCGAATAGTTAGGGACAGTCAATTTAGGTCTACAGATGCGGCGGAGACTATAAATATGTGGCCTAGGGTGAGGAAAGGAGAAGAACGCTGGATTTTCCCATATCAGGAGCAAGCGGATGTCATGTTCAACTCCTTCTTGCCCTATGAACTTCCTGTATTAAAAAAATACGCTGAACCCCTTTTAAAGAAGGTTTCCAAAGATGACCCTGCTTACTCTATTGCAAAAGAGATGCTGGAATTTTTAAGCTATTTTTATCCAATAGAAGATGAACTTGCTATTCCGCCTAATTCAATCATAAGAGAATTTATAGGTGGAAGCTGTCTGGATGTGTGAGAAGAGGGGCTATATGTGTCCCTTTTTGTTTTTACAAAGAAGGGAATCGTATAATTTTGTAGAAATGAAAAATAAAAGGGCTTTAATATTTTTTTACAAATGCCGATTTTTTAGTTAGATACTAAATGAGGAGGAGGACTGTTATGGCTATTTTTTATTACATGGCAGGAGTTATTGCAATTATTTTAGTAGTAGCTTTTTTGTACTGGTGGATAGTTAAAAGGCGTGTAACTTTGGTGTTAAGGGAAATGAAGGAGGCAATTGATTCAATTGCAAAAGGGGACCTGTCAAGAAAAGTTGACATAAAAGGCGATAAAGAGTTAAAAGAACTGGCTAAATCTCTCAATAGCTTCTTGGAAAATTTTAAAACGCTTATTATGGAGTCTCAGCAGACCGCAGAGCAAACAGTGGTGGGTTCAAAAAAATTGATGATTGCAATTGATAACGTTACCACTGCTGCAAAAGAAATTTCAACTGCCTTAGAAGAAATTGCAAAAGGAGCAGAGGAACAAGCGGTAGCTGCACAGAAGACAGCCAAAAATGCCAGTGAGGCTTTTGAGCTGAATGAAAAGGTTAAGAATAAATTTGAAGAGACAAAGAATTTAAGTATTAGTATGGAAAAAGAGATTAAAGAAAATGAAGAGATTATGCTAGAACTAATGAAGAGGATGGAGGAAAGTGCTAATAAAAACAAAAAACTTATAGAGGAAGTATCTGAATTAAGAGAAAGGGCAAATAAAATAACTGACATAATCGGAATGGTAAACAAAATTGCTGACCAGACAAATTTACTGGCATTGAATGCAGCAATTGAAGCAGCAAGAGCGGGAGAACATGGAAAAGGGTTTGCAGTTGTAGCAGAAGAGGTGAGAAAACTTGCAGAGCAGTCAGCTTCTGCAGCGGGGGAAATAGTGCTTCTCACAAAAAGCATTCAAGATAAAATAAAAGAAGTTTCAGTGAAATTGGAGGAAGAGATTAAAGGAGTATTGGAAAATTTATCTTATGCAAATCAGGTAAAAGACAAACTAGAAAGCGTTGTAAATGCAAGTGAAAATGTGGTGGAGGCAGTTGCTTTTGTGGACGATCTTGTCAATTCTCAATACGAAAAAATAAAAGAGATTGCGGAATTAAATCATAAGATTGCAGCAGTGACACAGGAGACTGCAGCGAATACGGAGGAGACCTTGGCTTCTACAGAAGAACAGGTGTCTTCTATGGAAGAGCTAAGAGAGATGATGAACCGCCTGGATAGCTTTGCTGAAAAACTTCAAAATCTAGTGAAGAAGTTCTCAGGAACAGTAAAGCTTACAGTGGAACAAAAGAGAAGAGTAGAAGAGGCAAAAAAAATACTGCAAAGAATAGCGGAAGAAAAAGGAGAAGAGTTGTTTGGAGATAGAGCAAAGGATATAATCATGGATATTGTGAAAAGATATCCTAATTTTGAATTGGCTTTTTCAATACTGGGAAATGGAGATATAAAAGCGATTTCTGTTGAAGTTGATATATCTAATGTGTATCACAGAACCTGGTTTCAGAGGGCTATTGAGGGGGAAGTGACAGTAACAGAGCCTTACATTTCTTTGGCAACAAATGAAATTTGCGTGACAATAGCAATTCCTGTCTACAAGGGAGAGAAAGTAATTGGAGTTTTTGGAGGAGACGTTCAATTAGGCAAATAAAAGAGAAAAATATGCATAAAATAAAATAGATTATAGTTGAAATATTATTTTTAAAGTGGTATAATATGCTTGAAATGGAATTTGGGTTTTTTGGGTCAATTTGATTTTTTGGAATAAAAAATAAAGTAGAGGAGGAGTTATGATGAATGTAATTGACCCGCTTGTCAGTGCTGTTATTAACTATGTAGAAAAAGACCCAGAAAAAAATTTAGACAAAATAGCTAATCTTCTGTCAAAAATTGCAATAATGCCGCAACATAAACAGCAAATAGAAAGTGTGAAGAGATTTTTAGATGACAAAGACAGCAATTGGTACAGATTTGCAATGAAACTTCTTAAAAATATTGACAAAAACATTATAAAAACTATAGGCGTCAATTTCTTTATAAATGCCAGTCTAAAAGGTATTCCAAAGCAAAAAGAACTGGAGGAGAAATATGATATCAACATTCCATGGGCAATTTTAATGGACCCGACGGAAGCTTGCAACTTAAGGTGCGTAGGGTGTTGGGCAGGACAGTATAAACCTCACAATCTTTCTTTTGAAGTGATGGATAGAGTATGTACAGAAGCAGAAGAGCTGGGCATATATTTTATAGTTTTGTCTGGTGGAGAGCCTACTCTCAGGATGAAAGACATTATAAAGCTTGCTGAAAGACATAAAAACCAAGTATTCCACTTGTTTACTAATGGTACTTTGATTGATGAGGACATGATAAAAGAAGTTAAAAGAGTAGGCAATATTACTTTTACAGTAAGTATTAATGGTTTTAAAGAAAGTAACGATGCAATACGGGGAGAAGGTACATTTGATAAAATTATGAGGGCAATGGATTTGATGAGAGAAAATGGAGTGCTCTTTGGATATTCAGCTACATACACAAGAACGAATGTAGAGGAAGTTTCAAGTGATGAATTTGTAGACATGATGATAGATAAAGGTGCTGCCTTTGCTTGGTATTTTACTTATATTCCTATAGGCAGAGACCCAGATATAAGCTTCATGGTGACACCTGAGCAAAGAAAATACATGTACGAGAGGATAAATTATATAAGGGCTACAAAGGAACTTTTTGCAATTGACTTCTGGAATGACGGAGAATACAGCGGTGGATGCATTGCAGGAGGAAGAAGGTATTTACACATAAATGCAGCAGGAGAAGTAGAGCCTTGTGCTTTTATACATTATTCCAATGTTAATATAAACGAAGTGAGTCTTTTAGAGGCATTGCAGTCTCCTATTATGAAGGCTTACAGAAAAAGGCAGCCTTTTAATTCAAACCATTTAAGGCCATGTCCTCTCATTGACAATCCTGAGAAGCTTCTAGAGATAGTTAGAGAATCAAAAGCAAAACACACAGAAGCAAGCGAAGCCTCTCACATAGAAAATCTGTATGAGGATTTAAGGGTAGTAGCTGATAATTGGGGCAAAGTGGCTGATGAAATTTGGGAGGAAAAGATGGCAGCAAGAACGGCAGTGAAAAAAGAGGCTTGACACTTTTGCCGAAATTTCTTATAAATTAGGTATAACTTATTAGACGATGAGGTGCAAAAATGCTGACAAATAGGAGAAAGGAGTTTCTAAAGGCTGTAACTGAGTTATATGAGGAAAAGAAAGAACCAGTTCATTATAGCGATGTGGCTGAAAAGATGAAAATAAGCAAATGGACAGCTTACGACGTTTTAAAAGAATTGGAAAAAGGTGAATATGTAAAAGCGGAATACTACCTAGAAGAAGGGAAAAGCCAGGGCAGGTCTACAGTGAGGTTTGTGCCTACGGAGAAGGCTTATCAATTGTTTGAAAGAGTAGAAAATAACGAATGGAAGATTTTAAGAGATAATCTGATAGACAGAGTAAAAAATGGCAAAAGTGCTTCGTTAGAGGAGCTATTGCATGAGATGTTTCACGCTTCAAAGCCACTGGAATTCTGTGCCTATGCTATTGCAGCTTTTCTGTTAAAACTCAGAATGATGACAGGCATTTCTCTTGAAAGCATAGAAAGTAATATTCTTGCTTGTGTCAATCCTACTTCTTCTTTGATTTTATTTGTGGGAACTGTTCTTGGGGCTTCGCTTTACAACAGAATTAAGAGTGATGTAGACAAGGTTTTATCCGAAAATGTGAAGAAGTTTTATACTTATCTAAACGAACTGGACCAAAAAGACATACATTTGCTCAATAATTTTTTAAAAGACTTGCTGGCTGTTGCTGTCTGAAGCAATAGCCTTATTTTTTTACGTCAGAATCTATTGAAGAAAACTGATATCAATGGTATAATGTATGTGTAAAATTTTACATAATAATTGGGAGGTAAGTGTGATGAAAGTATATGTTGACCAAGATGAATGCATAGCTTGTGGGGTTTGCATAGACATGTGTCCGGATGTTTTTGACTGGAATGAAGATGGCAAGTCCCATGTAATTGTAGATGAGGTTCCAGCTGACCTCGAAGACTGTGTAAGAGATGCAATGAGCTCTTGCCCAACTGAAGCAATCAAAGAAGCATAACCCGGATTTTTCCGGGTTTTTTCATGTATTTTGGCAAAGGCTTTAGGGGAAAATAAAGACAAAAGAAATTTGGGGGGATTTTATGGGTAAAAGAAAAAAATTATACCCTAAAGCCGAAGATGAGCTGGATTCTTTAAAACAGGAAGTGGCAGAGGAATTGCATCTGGATGACGATATTGAAAAACGCGGATGGGAAAACATGACTACAAGAGAAGTGGGAAAGATAGGCGGCAATATGGTAAAAAAGATGATAAGATTTGCAGAAAAAGAGATGGATGAGAGAGATGGCAAAATAGACGTTGACGAGGGCTGAAGAGGAATCTTCAGCCTTTTTTATGATATTTTTTGTGGCAAAAGAGGAAAATTTGATTTGTTGTCGAATAATAATTATTATAAAAAATTCTCAGGGGTGTTTTTATGGAAAAATTGAGAGTAGAGAAATTGAAAAGGTACATAGACCCGGCGATTTTGGACTTTGAAACAACTGATGAGGTTCCTGCTCTAGAGGGAATCATAGGGCAGGACAGAGCGCAAAAAGCGATGGAATTTGGGGTAAAAATTAAGCAAAAAGGCTATAACATTTTTATAACAGGCATTACTGGCACAGGCAGAACCAGTTTTGCTGCTACTTACATAAAGGAAATTGCTAAGAAAGAAAAAAAGCCAAATGACTGGGTTTATGTCTACAATTTCGAAAAACCTTCTCAGCCCATTGCGATAGAGTTACCTGCTGGGTTGGGAAAAGAGTTTAAGAAGGATATGGAGGAATTTGTAGAACAGCTTCAAAAAGACATTCCTAAAGCCTTTGAGTCGGATTCCTATGAAATGCAAAAAGGTGAAATAGTAAAAAAGTATCAAGAAAAGAAAAATGAGCTGATAGAGAATTTGAATGAACTAGCGAGAAACTACGGATTTGTCTTGAGGGATACCCGCACAGGACTTATAAGCATTCCTGTGATTGAGGGGAGACAGATAAACCAGGAGGAGTTTCAGCAGTTGGATGAGGAAGTGAGGAAAGAGATTGAGAAAAAAGCTGCAGAGTTTGAAGTAAAGGCTATGCAGGTCTGGAAAGAGATACAGCTTTTAGACAAGCAGGCGAGAGAAGAAATTAAAAAGCTTGACAATGATATAGGGCTTTTTGCTGTGGGTCATCTGATTGATGAATTAAAAGCGAAGTACAGCGAGTATGAGAGCGTCACCAATTATTTAGAGAGTGTAAAGAAGGATATTTTAGAAAATATTGATAGTTTTAAGGCTATAGATGGAGAAGCTTCTCCCTTTCCTTTCTTAAGAAAGGAAAAAGGATTTCTCAAAAAGTACATGGTAAACCTGTTTGTTGACAATAGCAATACAGAAGGAGCTCCGGTGGTGTTTGAGTACAATCCCAATTACAACAATCTAGTGGGGAATATAGAGTATGAAAGTGATTTTGGAGTTGCTACTACTGATTTTACTAAGATAAAAGCAGGAGCTCTGCATAAGGCAAACGGCGGTTATCTGATATTACAGGCGAAAGATGTGCTGTCATATCCTTTTGCTTGGGATGCCTTGAAGAGGTCTTTAAAGACGGAAAAAGTGATTATTGAAAATATTTCCTCGCAGTACGGGTTTTTGTCCATTTCTTCTTTAAAGCCTGAACCCATAAGGCTTTCTGTGAAAGTTATATTGATAGGCACTCCTTATCTTTATTATCTTTTGTACAATTACGATGAAGATTTTAGCAAGCTTTTTAAGGTAAAAGTGGACTTTAATGAGGAAATGGAGTTAAATGAAGAGAATATAAGGAAGCTATCTTCTTTTATAAAGACTCACTGCATTGAAGATAACCTAAAACCTTTTGACAAAACTGCTGTTGCCAGGGTAATAGAGTATAGCACAAGGCTTTCTGAAGACCAAAACAAGTTGAGTACGCGTTTTAATGAAATAGTAGAGGTGCTGTATGAGGCGGACGCTTGGGCAACCCTGGAGGGAAGTGAAGTTGTAACGGAAGAACATGTAAAGAAAGCTATAGAAGAGAAGATAAAGAGGGTAAACAAGTTAGAAGAGAAGATGCTGGAATATTTCAAAAAAGATATTTACCTGGTGGAGGTCACAGGTGAGAGGGTAGGATGCGTGAACGGGCTGGCAGTTATAGATCTGGGAGATTATGAGTTTGGAAAGCCTTCAAAGATAACTGTAACTACTTATCCGGGGGAAGAAGGAGTTGTGAATATTGAAAGAGAGTCGAAGATGAGCGGGCGCATTCACGATAAAGGCGTGATGATACTTACAGGATATCTGGGAAGCAAATTTGCTAAGGATTTTCCTCTTACTTTGTCTGCCCGAATTGTGTTTGAACAGTCCTACGAAGGTGTAGAAGGAGATAGTGCTTCTTCTACAGAGCTTTATGCGCTTTTGTCAAGTCTTTCAGATGTTCCCATAAAGCAGGGAATAGCAGTTACAGGGTCTGTAAACCAATTTGGGGAGATACAGCCTGTTGGAGGAGTCACTCATAAGATAGAAGGTTTTTATAAAGTTTGCAAGGAAAAAGGCTTGACAGGAGATCAAGGGGTGATAATCCCTTACCAGAACGTGTCCAATTTAGTTTTGTCAGATGAGGTTATAGAAGCGGTGGAAAAGGGGCTTTTCCACATATACAGCGTTAAGACAGTGGAAGAAGGCATGGAAATACTTACTGGCAGAAGTTTTGAGGAGATTTATGAAAGAGCTTATAATAAACTGAAGTACTATTACGAACTTTTGACAAACAAAAAAGAGGACAAAGGGGAGAAAAAGTGAGCTGTATAAGTAAAAAGGAAATAACAGACTTTGCTAAAGCAGTTGGCATTGACTTGATCGGTTTTGCTTCTGCCGATTGCCTTAAAGGATATAAAAGCTTTTTAGAAGAAAGAAAAAGTCTAGGTTATGAATGCCCTATTGAGGAGAGAATGCCGGATAAGAGGGTCTCTCCTGAATTTATTTTGCCAGAAGTTAAAACCATAATTTCTGTAGCTTTGTCCTACAATATAGAATACCAAGTAAAACTTCCTAGTAAAAGCTTTGGCATAATCTCAAAAAGCAGTTGGGGAATGGATTATCATTTAGTTTTAAAAGAAAAGATGAAAAGAGTGTGTGAGTTTGTAAAATCAAAATGCCCTGATGTAAAGACGGTTTCTGTGGTGGACAACAATCCTCTTTTGGAAAGGGCAATAGCCTATCGCGCAGGGATAGGGTGGTTTGGTAAAAATGGGCTTATAATAAACGAAGAATACGGTTCATACCTTTTCTTAGGAGAAATTTTAATAAACGAATATTTTGAGCCTGATACTCCTCAGGAGTCAAAGTGTGGCGATTGCGATTTGTGTATGAAAGCTTGTCCTACAAAAGCTATAGAAAAGCCGTATATAGTTAATGCAAATAAGTGTCTTTCCTTTATAACAGTCAAAAAAGGAGAAATAGAAGAGGAATTTTTAAAAAAATTAGGAAGGAGAATATACGGATGCGATACCTGTCAGGAAGTCTGCCCTTTTAATAAGGAAGCCAAAAAAGTGAAAAGAGAAGAATTTACGCCTTCCAAACTTTTGCCTAGGCCTAACTTGATCGAGATTTTAAATATGTCAAATAAAGAGTTTAAGGAAATTTTTGGACCTACAGCTTCTTCTTGGAGAGGGAAAAGTGTTATAATAAGAAATGCAATAATTGCCTGTGTGAATACGAAAGACCAAGAGTGCATAGAGCCTATCAAGAAGCTTCTAAAGTCTCCGAGCCCTCTTTTGAGGGGATATAGTGCCTGGGCTATATCTTACTTGGAAGAAAGAGATAAAGCTATAGAGGAAATAAAAGAAGCTTTGAATAAAGAAAAAGATGGTTTTGCAATAAAGATGATGGCAGAAGCCTTACAAAAACTAGAAAGGTGAGGAAAGTGCGCATATCTAAAGAAGAAGCCCTGAAAGTCATAGAGATTTTGAAAAAAATCTATCCAAATGCAAAATCTGGTCTTAAGTTTAATAATCCTTTTGAGCTTTTGATTGCCACTATTTTGTCTGCTCAGTGCACTGACAAGAGGGTAAATATAATCACTGAGAGGCTTTTTAAAAAGTACAAGACTCCAGAGGATTTTTTAAAATTGACTCCTGAAGAACTTCAGGAGGAGATAAGGGAGTGTGGCCTTTACAGGAATAAGTCCAAAAGCATACTTGAGACCTGCAGAATTTTGAAAGAAAAGCATAACGGAAAAGTGCCTGATACTTTGGAAGAACTAATGGCTTTACCAGGGGTAGGAAGAAAGACTGCCAATGTGGTTTTAAGCAATGCCTTCTCAAAAGATGCCATAGCTGTGGATACCCATGTATTTAGAGTTTCAAACAGAATAGGGCTGGCAGATAGCAAGGATGTTTTGACAACTGAGAAACAGCTCATGGAAATTATACCGAAAAATTTGTGGTCAATATCCCACCACCTTTTGATATATCACGGCAGAAATTTATGTACTGCTAGAAAGCCTAAGTGCGACAAGTGTCCAGTAAAGGAGTTTTGCCTTTACTTTAAGGGGAGAAAAATTTAATGTTTTTGTAATTTTTTTAAGGAATAATTAATTGTATTGGAAGAGAAATTGTCATATATTAAAAAAAGAGACCAAAATTAAAAATGGGAGAGAAATGGATGCAGGCAAAGGGTGGAAGCAATAAGAATAAAAAGCGCAATTATTTCTACTTGGTAACTGTTTTGGCGTTGGCAGTTTTCTTATCTTTTGCTTTTGCTTACTTTTACGTCCTTCTCACGTCTTCCTATATTGCTAAAGGTGTGTTTATAGAAGGAATTAATGTAGGGGGGATGGAAAGGGAGGAAGCTCTCAGTATTATCAAAGAAAAATTTAAGGTTCCCAAGTTTTCTATTGTAGCTTTTTATGAAGGACAATCTTTTGAGATTACGACGGAGGATATTGGGCTTCAGTATAACTATGAGGAAGTGGTAAATAAAGCCTATGAGGTGGGCAGAAATGGAAATGTATTGGATAGGATAAGGGAAATTTACACCGTAGGAAGAGAAGGGAGAAATTATAACCTTTCCCTTTCTTATGATGAAAAACCGTTAAAAGAATTTATTGATAGGATAGCAGAGAAAATTGATAAAAAGCCTGAAAATGCTTCTATAAGGATTGTAAGAGGTGTAAAGAGCATAACACCAGAGAAGCTGGGGTTTAAAGTAGACAAAGAAAAAACCCTTAGCAATATAGTGGATGAGTTGAGCAAAGCTATTGAAAATAAACTTTTTGGTAGAGTAGAGGTAGAAGTATCCGTTAAAAAAGTGCTGCCACAAGTGACAAAAAGTATGCTGGATTCGATTAACGGCAGGATTTCGACGTTTTCTACTGTTTTTAACGCAGAGGATGTAAACAGGAGCGATAACCTTGTTGTAGCTTCCCGGGCGATAAACGGAACTCTTCTTTTGCCAGGAGAAGTGTTTTCATTGAACAAAGCCCTTGGACCGAGGGTCATAGAGAGGGGATATAAGGAGGCTCCGGTGATAATAGATAACAAATTGGTGCCGGCTTTAGGTGGAGGGATATGCCAGGTAGCAACTACGCTTTACAACGCTGTGCTGCGGGCGGATATAACGGTTGTGGAAAGATATCACCACAGCTTCCCTGTGGCTTATGTTCCGCCGGGACAGGATGCGACTATTTCAGGGGATGTGCTGGATCTGAAATTTAAAAATTCCACTCAGTACCCGATTTACATAGAGTCATATATAGAAGGCAACAGGCTGATAATAAACCTGTATGGACATGTGGAAAATCCTTCAAGATGGGTGGATATACAATCAGAAATCGTGGAAAAGTATGAGCCAAGTGTGAAGTACATAGAAGACCCTAACCTGCATGAAGGAGAAGTGATTGAAGAAGTAAAGCCCCAGACGGGGTACAAAGTCAACGTGTACAGGCTGACTTATGAAAACGGCAAGCTTGTAAAAAAGGAATTTTTGTACAGGGACCTTTACAAGCCTGTAGATGGGGTTATAAAAAAGGGGACTAAGAAGGTCCCTAAGGAAAACAACCCCCTTAAGGCTACAAGCCCAGTTGTTCCTCCCACAGATACTTCACCGCCACCGGATACTTCAACTGAAGAATCGCCTGCAAATTAAAAAAGTCCCACTTTTTAAAGTGGGGCTTTTTAATTGTTCATTTTTTTCTGACATGCGGGACAGTAACCGTAGAAATATAGTTTTTGTCCCACAACTTTGTAATCCGTGTGCTTTTTTACCTCTTCCAATAAATCTTTAAAAATGCTTTCATCCAAGTCTTCTACCTTGCCGCATCCAAGGCAGACTATGTGAGGATGGGGAGTGGTCTTTGCGTCATATCTGAAACTGCCTTCTCCTACATTCAATTCCTGAATTAGCCCTGTATTTTTTAAAACTTCCAAAGTCTTGTACACTGTAGCAAGGCTCATTGTAGGAAAATCAGAGACTAGCTTTTTGTAAATGGTTTCAGCAGTGGGATGCTCATTTGTATGCATTAAGAAATTAAGAATTGCAAGGCGCTGAGGCGTCACTTTGAGTCCTTTTTGCTTTAGAAGAGCAGTAATTTCCTCCATATTTATCACTCCAATCCATAAAAAATAATCTTTCTCTCTTAATATTTCGTGTTTTTATTATATCCCTATTTTTTAATAATGTCAATCGTTTTTATTAGAAAGGCGTATCGACTGAACTTTCGAAATAAGGTATAATATAACTGAACAGAATAGCAAAAGGAGTTGAAAAAAAGTGCAATATAAGCTAATTGCTATTGATATGGATGATACGCTTTTAAGGCACGATAAGACAATTTCTGAGGAGAACATTAAGGCGCTCCACAGGGCAAGAGAAAAGGGAGTGTATGTAGTGATTGCGACGGGAAGAGTGTTTGCCTCTGCTTACGCTTATGCTGATATGATCGGTTTTAGAACTTATATTATTGCAAGCAATGGAGCTTTGATAAGGGACCCAGATAACAACACTATCTATGAAAGCATTTTAGATTACAACAACATGATAGAGGTGATAAGAACCTGTCAAAAATATGGAACCTATTTTCAGTTGATAAGCGATACCACAGTGTACACTCCAGAGATTACAAATAAATTCCAGAGATATGCTGAATGGAATGCCCTTTTGAAAACAGAAATAAAAGTAGAAGTCGAAGAAATAGAAAATCCATTGGAAGAAGCGGAAAAACTTAAAGACAGGGTTTTGAAAGTGATAGTTTTCAATGAGGATCCAGACCTATTAAAAAGAATTAGAAGTGAGCTTTCTGAGAGGTTAGATGTGCAGATTACCAGCTCTTACGTGGACAACATTGAAATCATGAACAAGGGGGTCAGCAAAGGAAGGGCTTTAGAAATTCTTGGAAGATATCTTGGAGTCTCTAGAGAAGAGATGATAGCTATTGGAGACAGTGAGAATGACATAGAAATGATTAAATTTGCGGGATTAGGGGTGGCTATGGAGAATGCTATTGATGAAGTGAAAAAAGTAGCAGACTTTATCACAAAGTCCAACATGGAAGATGGGGTGAAACACGTTATTGAAAAATTTATATTAACTTGAGAGAGGGGATTTTGTTATGAAAAAGACTGTTCATTTGAGGATAACTGGACATGTCCAGGGAGTGGGGCTCAGGTATTCTGTGTATCAGAAGGCTACGTCTCTTGGAATTACGGGCTATGCAGAGAATTTGTACGATGGAAGTGTTGAAGTGGTAGCAGAAGGGGATGAGGAGAGCATAAAGGAGCTCATACATTTTATCAAGACAGGCTTGAGGTGGGCAAGAGTGGATAACGTGGAGGAGAGATGGTTAGAGTATAAAGGTCAGTACAAAGATTTTCGCATTTATTGAGGTTTTCCTTTCTTTTTTTATTTATTTAAACGTTTAAATGTGATATAATATTTTAAAAAGCTTCATCTATTTAGTGGATTAAATTACCTTGTGTATAAGATGGGATTGAGGGTGCATGGGTATGAGGATGGAATTTGATCTGAAACTTCAGCAAACCCAAAAGCTCATAATGACTCCAGAGCTAAAACAGGCTATTGAAATTTTGCAGTTAAATGCTCTGGAGTTAAATGAATTGATACAGCAGGAACTGGAGAATAATCCCCTTCTTGAGAGAGAAGAGGTTGAAGAAGATATATACGTGGTAGATGTCAAAGAATTGGCCAAAAGCATAAGGGAAATGGAAAAGAGGATGTACTACAGGGATTCTGATGATGAGGAAATGGATGAATTCAATTATGAGAATTTTGTGTCTGCTAAACCAGGCTTAAGCGATCATCTTCTTTTTCAACTTCATATAACACCTGTTCCTACTAGGATTCGCAAGATATGCGAGTATATAATATTTAGCCTAACTCCCAGTGGTTATTTAAAAGAAGATGTAAGAGAAATTGCACAGATGCTGGAGTGCACTGAAGAAGAGGTTTTGGAGGCATTGGCTGTTGTGCAATCTTTTGACCCCCCTGGTGTAGGTGCCCGCAATTTGCAGGAGTGTCTGAAACTTCAGCTTCTTGCACAGGGCAATTACAAAGGAATTATAAAAGACCTTGTTGAAAATCATTTAGAAGATATTGCAGAGGGCAGGTATTCTTACTTAGCAAAGCTTTACAATGTGTCTGCAAAAGAGGTGCAGAAGGCGGTAGATGCGATAAAAAAGTTAAATCCCAAACCGGGAAGCGTTTTTGCACCGGAAGCAGAAGGGTATATAGTTCCTGATGTAGAAGTGATAAAAAGGGATGGGGAGTATTTGGTGTTAGTAAATGATTCGAATATTCCGAGGTTACGGATTAACAGTTACTATTATTCCATATTAGAAAGTTCTGATGAAGAAGCTAAAAAATATATAACCTCTAAACTCCAGTCAGCTATGTGGCTTATAAAAAGCATAGAGAGCAGAAAGGAAACGCTGTATAAAGTTGTAAAGACCATAGTTGACCTTCAGAAAGAGTTTTTGGATAAAGGGATAAATTACTTGAAGCCTTTGACGCAAAAGCAGGTTGCGGATATACTCGGAATACATGAGTCAACTGTCAGCAGAGCTATAAACGGAAAATACGTCCAGACTCCAAGAGGGACTTTTGAGCTCAAGTTTTTCTTCCAGTCGGGGCTTTCCAGCAAGAATGGAAAAGAGTTTTCAGCTGAAACTGTTAAAAATTTGATTAAAAAGTTGATAGAGGAGGAAGACCCTGCGAACCCCTTAAGCGACCAGAAAATAGCAGAGATTTTAAGGGAGAAAAATATAAATATTTCTAGGCGAACTGTGGCAAAATATAGGGAGGAATGCAATATCCCTTCAACTCTTAAGCGAAAAAGATATTAAGTTTTTGTATTGAAAAAGGTTTGAAATTAGTATAAAATAGTTGGTGTAGGTTATTTTTATAAAAGGTGGGACATTTAAAGAATAACGGGACGGGAAGTGTCCTGAAGAGGGAAATGACATGAAGGATATAATAGCCTTGCAACAGAAAATAGTACCAGAGCTTATAGAACTTCTCCAAAAAAGGTATGCTATAATGAGAAACATCTACTTTAACCAGCCCATAGGTCGTCGAGCTCTTTCTCACCAGTTAAACATAGGAGAAAGGATAATACGCACAGAGGTTTCTTTTCTGAAGTCCCAGGGCCTCATAGATATAAATCCAATGGGCATGACAGTCACTAAAGAAGGCGAAGAATTGATTGAGAGCTTGAAAGATTTTATACATGAACTCAAGGGACTTGATAACATAGAGAAAGTCCTTGAGGAAAAATTAAAAGTGGAAAAAGTCATAGTGGTGCCTGGGAATACAGAAGAAGACCCGATGACAAAAAAAGAGCTTGGCAAATCTGCCGCCAATTACCTTAGGGAAATAATAAGGTATGACAGTGTCATAGCTTTAACAGGCGGATCTACTGTGCTGGAAGTTGCAAATGGCATGCCTCAATTGTACGCCCAATCAGAGATAGTAGTAGTTCCTGCTCGTGGAGGTCTAGGGAGGGAAGTAGAAAAACAGGCTAACACGATTGCCTCCATACTCGCTAAAAAACTTGGCGGTACATATAAGATGTTGTATGTTCCTGACCATTTAAGCAAAGAAGCAGTAGAAAGCCTTATGAAAGAGCCTGATATAAAAGAAGTAGTTGATATACTCAAAAAAGCGGACATCCTCATCTTTGGAATAGGTAGAGCTGATGTGATGGCTGACAGGAGAAATCTTCCACAGTCTATAAAGGATTTTTTAAAGGAGAAAGGTGCTGTGGCAGAAAGCCTGGGATATTACTTTGATAAAGAGGGAAAAATAGTATACGCAACACCTAGTATTTTCCTTACCATTGATGATTTGAAGTCAGTAAAGCATTTGATAGGAGTTTCTGGTGGGAAGAGCAAGGCAGAAGCTATTCTAGCCACCTGCAGAAGTGGAAATGTTAAGGTGCTCGTGACTGATGAAGGAGCTGCTTTTGAAATTTTAAGAATGGTGTAAAAACACCTTATAAGGTGTTTAACAAAAAAACTAACAAGGAGGAGTACATAATGGGTGTTAGAGTAGGAATTAACGGTTTTGGAAGAATAGGAAGGAATGTGTTTAGAGCTGCTTTAAAGAAAAATGCTGATTTAGAATTTGTGGCTGTCAATGATTTGACAGATGCTAAAACATTGGCTCACCTTCTCAAATACGACTCTGTCTTAGGGAAATTTGAAGGGGAGGTTTCTTACACTGATGACTCTCTAATTGTAAATGGGAAAGAGATAAAGATATTCAAGGAAACAGACCCAGGTAAGCTTCCATGGGGAGATTTGGGAGTGGACATTGTAATTGAGTCTACAGGAAGATTTACTAACAAAGAGGATGCTATAAAGCACATACACGGTGGAGCTAAAAAGGTGATAATTACAGCTCCTGCAAAAAATGAGGATGTTACAATTGTGATGGGTGTAAATGAGCACATGTATGACCCTGCTAATCACCATGTGATTTCAAACGCATCATGTACGACAAACTGCTTGGCTCCTATTGCAAAAGTATTGAATGACAAATTCCGCATTAAAAAAGGTATGATGACAACAGTTCACTCTTATACAAATGACCAGAGAATATTGGATCTTCCTCACAGTGATTTGAGAAGAGCGAGAGCTGCAGCTGTTTCAATAATACCTACGACAACAGGTGCGGCAAAGGCCATCCACTTGGTAATTCCTGAGTTAAAAGGCAAGATGAACGGTTTTGCAATGAGAGTTCCAACGCCTAACGTTTCAGTTGTAGATTTGGTGGCTGAAGTAGAAATTCCAACCACGGTAGAGGAAGTAAACGCTGCTATGAAGGAAGCTTCTGAGACATACATGAAAGGTATCTTGGGATACTCTGAGGACCCATTGGTTTCTGTGGACTACAAGGGAGACGACAGGTCTTCAATAGTGGATGCTCCTCTCACAATGGTAGTGGAGGGCACACTCGTTAAAGTAGTTTCCTGGTACGACAACGAATGGGGTTACTCCAACAGAGTCGTTGACCTGGCTCTTTATATAGCTGAAAGGATGTAGCAGGGCAAAGGTCCGCGTCCTTCAAGGACCGGACCTTTAAATCCTAATATAGGGGAGGTTTTTGAAGTGAAAAAGAAAACTGTGAGAGACATAGACGTTAGCGGAAAAAGAGTTTTAGTTAGAGTAGATTTTAACGTGCCGATGGATGAAAATAAAAACATAACAGATGACAGGCGCATAAGAGAAGCTCTTCCCACCATTGAGTATTTAATAAATCACAACGCAAAAGTGATACTGGTATCTCACCTGGGGAGACCTAAGGGGAAATTCAATCCGGATTACTCTTTAAAGCCTGTTGCAAAAAGGCTGTCTGAGCTTTTGAAAAAGCCTGTAATTATGGCAGAGGATGTGATTGGAGAAGATGCTAAGGTAAAAGCTGCTGCCTTAAAAGAAGGGGAAGTTCTCCTTTTGGAAAATGTTAGATTCCATGCAGAAGAGGAGAAGAATGACCCTGAATTTGCAAAAGAGCTTGCATCTTTAGCAGATATATACGTAAATGATGCTTTTGGCACTGCTCACAGGGCTCACGCTTCTACTGCAGGAGTTGCCAAGTATCTTCCAGCAGTGGCAGGTTTTTTAATTGAAAAAGAGCTTTCTATAATGGGAGAAGCGTTGGAGAATCCTAAGAGACCTTTTGTGGCGATTTTAGGTGGAGCTAAAGTTTCTGATAAAATTGGGGTTATAACAAATCTTCTGGAAAAAGTGGACAGCCTGTTAATTGGCGGTGGAATGGCTTATACCTTTATTAAGGCGAAGGGCTACGAAATAGGGAAATCTCTTTTGGAAGAGGATAAAATTGAACTAGCAAAGGAAATAATGGAAAAAGCAAAGCAGAAGGGCGTAAATTTCATGCTTCCTGTTGATACAGTTATCGCGAAAGAGTTAAAATCCGGGGTACCTTATGAAGTGGTTGACATTGACAAAATGCCAGAAGACCAGATAGGAGTTGACATTGGGCCTAAAACAATAGAAGAGTATTCAAAAGTGATAAAGCATGCCATGACAGTTGTATGGAATGGACCAATGGGAGTTTTTGAAATACCTGAATTTGCCAAAGGTACAAAAGCTATCGCAAAGGCTTTGAGCGAGTGCAAAGGTACAACAATAGTAGGAGGAGGAGATTCTGCAGCTGCCATAGAACAGCTTGGCTATGCTGATAAAGTCACCCACATTTCAACTGGAGGCGGTGCGTCACTGGAATTTTTAGAGGGGAAAGTCTTGCCGGGAATTGACATTTTGAATGATAAGTAAAGGGGTGTTTTGTTTTGAGAAAGCCTATAATTGCAGGAAATTGGAAAATGCATAAGACCCCTTCAGAGGCAGTGAAATTGGTAGAAGAGCTGATTCCTCTAGTAAAAGATGCAAAAGCCGAAGTAGTAGTAATTCCCCCTTTTGTAGATTTGACAGAAGTTGCTAGAGTCATAAAAGGTACTAATATATTGCTGGGAGCACAAAACATGTTCTGGGAAGAAAAGGGGGCTTACACAGGAGAAATTTCACCTGTCATGCTAAAAGAAATAGGAGTAACTTATGTGGTAATTGGCCATTCTGAAAGAAGGCAGTATTTTAAAGAGACAGATGAAATGGTGAATAAAAAAGTGTTGTCTGCCCTTTCACACGATTTAAAACCTATCGTCTGTGTAGGAGAATCTCTTTCTCAAAGAGAGGAAGGAAAAACTTACGATGTAGTTTTAACTCAGACAAGGGAAGCTTTAAAAGGCGTATCTGAGGAAGATATAACAAAAGTAGTCATCGCTTATGAGCCTGTTTGGGCAATAGGGACGGGTAAAAATGCTACTCCACAGGACGCCAATGAGGTTATAAAAGCTATAAGGAATACAATAGCAGAACTTTATGGGAAAGATAAGGCTGAAATGGTGAGAATACAGTACGGAGGAAGTGTGAAACCTGATAACATCTCTGGTTTCATGGCAGAAAGCGATATAGACGGAGCTTTGGTTGGCGGTGCCAGCCTTGTGGCTGAGGATTTTGCAAAGATTGTGAATTACTAAATTTTACATAGAAAGGGGAAGTGGTATGTCATCAATTATTGATATTTATGCGAGGGAAATATTAGATTCTCGTGGCAATCCTACGATTGAGGTAGAAGTTGAATTAGACAGTGGTGCAGTGGGAAGAGCTGCTGTACCGTCTGGGGCTTCTACTGGGGCTTTTGAAGCAATTGAGTTAAGAGATGGAGATAAGTCAAGATACTTAGGAAAAGGCGTATTGAAAGCAGTACAGAATGTAAATGACATTATTGCGCCAGAATTAATTGGTATGGAAGCACAGGACCAGGTAGCAATTGATAAAGCTATGATTGAACTGGATGGAACGCCCAATAAAAGCAAGTTAGGAGCAAATGCTATTTTAGGTGTGTCTTTGGCAGTTGCAAAAGCGGCAGCAGAAGAGCTGGGTCTTCCTCTGTACCAGTATTTAGGGGGCGTAAATGCTAAGACACTTCCTGTTCCAATGATGAACATACTAAATGGCGGAAAGCATGCTGACAACAATGTAGATATACAAGAGTTTATGATTATGCCTGTAGGAGCTCCCAATTTTAAAGAGGCTTTAAGGATGTGTTCAGAAGTTTATCACAGCCTGAAAAATGTGCTTCACTCCAAGGGATTGAGCACTACAGTTGGCGATGAGGGAGGTTTTGCGCCTAACCTTACATCGAATGAAGAGGCAATTAAAGTAATACTTGAGGCTATAGAAAAAGCCGGATATGTACCTGGGGAAGACATAGTTTTAGCGTTGGACCCTGCGGCCACTGAAATGTACAAAGAAGATGGGAAATACCATTTTGAAGGAGAGGGAATTGTGAGAACTTCTGAGGAAATGATAGAGTTCTGGGAGCAGCTCGTCAGCAAATACCCCATTGTTTCTATAGAAGATGGACTTGCAGAGGAAGACTGGAACGGATGGAAACTCTTAACTGAAAGATTGGGCAAAAAGGTGCAGCTAGTAGGAGACGACCTATTTGTGACGAATACGGAAAGGCTCTCAAAAGGCATTAACATGGGAGTTGCAAATTCAATACTCATAAAGCTCAATCAGATAGGTACTCTGACAGAGACATTGGATGCCATTGAAATGGCTAAAAGGGCAGGCTACACTGCTATCGTATCTCACAGGTCAGGAGAGACGGAAGATACAACTATTGCTGATTTAGTAGTAGCTACAAATGTAGGTCAGATCAAAACAGGTGCTCCAGCAAGGACCGATAGAGTTGCAAAATATAACCAATTATTAAGAATAGAAGAAGCATTGGGAAGCGTGGCCCAGTATCCTGGAAAAAATGCTTTCTACAACATCAGAAAATAAAAAAAGCTTAAAGGGGACTTTTCGCGTCCCCTTTTCTAAATTTCCTCTTGATTTGTAAAAGATGTACTTGTATAATATATACTGTGGCATTATTGGGCTTAAAAATTTTAAATGAGGCGGTGTGAACATGCTGACGACAGTGCTTATGGTTATGCAGGTTCTGGTTAGCATATTTTTGATAGTTATAGTGCTCCTTCAAAAAGGGAAAAGTGCAGGAATTTCAGGAGTAATTGCTGGTGGAGCGGAAACTTTCTTTGGCAAACACAAGGCGAAAACTTTAGAGGGTACTTTAGAAAGGCTTACAGTAATCGGTGCTACACTTTTTATAGTTTTATCGATAATACTTACAATATTGATGGCAAGATAAACGATAAAAACCCTTTTATGGGTTTTTATTTTTACTATTTAAAAAGGCCAGGTGGTCGGATGAAAGTTAGAGAAATTACAGAGGAGCTGGAATACAAGCTCCTTTCTCCATATGCTGCGAAAAGCCGAGAAAGCCGTGGAAGAGCCAGAGAAGAAGAAAAGTGCGACATAAGGACTGATTTTCAAAGAGATAGGGACAGAATAATTCACAGTAAAGCCTTTAGAAGATTAAGCCATAAGACACAGGTTTTTATTTCTCCGGAAGGGGACCACTACAGGACAAGGTTAACTCACACACTGGAGGTAGCACAAATTGCCCGCACAATAGCGAGGGCTTTAAGACTGAATGAAGACTTGACAGAAGCGATTGCCTTAGGACACGATTTGGGTCATACTCCTTTTGGGCATTCTGGAGAAGAAGTCCTAAATAAACTCTTAAAAGGTGGATTCAGACACAGCGAGCAGAGCATAAGAGTGGTAGAAGTTTTAGAAAATGACGGAAAGGGGCTTAATCTTACTTGGGAAGTGAAGGATGGGATATTAAACCATTCTACTGGAGGAAAACCCAGTACTTTGGAAGGGCAAGTGGTGCAGATTTCTGATAAGATAGCATATATAAATCACGATATAGACGATGCTATAAGAGGGAGAGTACTAAAACCAGAGGATTTGCCGAAGGATTTGATAGCTATTTTGGGGGATAAGCATGGCAAGAGGATAGACACAATGGTGAGGGATGTCATTTATAACAGCATGGGGAAACCAGAGGTTTCCATGAGCAAGGAGATATATGAGGCGACATATCAGTTAAGGGCTTTTCTGTTCGAAAAGGTATATATTGGCTCGAAAGCCAAAAGAGATGAAGAAAAAGCCAAAAGAGTTGTTGAGCAGCTTTTTTATTATTTCTATGACAATATAGATAAAATGCCTAAAGAGTTTGTAAGACTTGCCGAAATTTATGGAAGAGAGAGGGCTGTAGCTGACTATATTGCGGGAATGACAGATAAATACGCTCTTTTAAAGTACAAGGAAATTTTTCTGCCTAGCCCGTGGTTTGAGCAAAATATTTTTGACTTATAAAAGAAGGATTTTTTAATTTTTTGTCGAATATATATTGGACGTCATAAAAAGAGGAATTTAACAATTTCTGTCGAATAGAATAATTAGGTGATATTGATGGCTTATACGAGAGAGTCCATTGAAAAGGTGATAGAGGCCAATGACATTGTAGATGTGATTTCTGACTATGTAGAGCTCAAAAGAGCTGGAAAGGAATTTCGGGGACTCTGCCCTTTTCACAGGGAGAAGACGCCATCTTTTATGGTAAGCCCTACTAAACAGGTATACCATTGTTTTGGTTGCAATGCCAGTGGCAATGTAGTGACCTTTATAATGGATATTGAAAATTTAAGCTTTAAAGAGGCTATTGAATTTTTGGCTGAAAGAGCAGGGATTCCTCTAGAAGAAGTAGATTTAAGTGAAGAAGAGGCCAAGAGGAAGAAGATAATTGAGGAAATATACAGAGTAAATAAAATAGCTGCTTTGTTTTTTCATCGGAAACTCTTTTCAGAAGAAGGAGTCAAAGCTTTAGAATACTTAAAGAGTAGAGGACTTAGCAGCACTACAATAAAAAAATTTGGCATAGGGTATGCTCCCTCAAATGATGACCTCCTTAATTTCTTAAAAGGAAAAGGATATAAAGAAAATTTTTTAAGCAAAGCAGGACTTGTGGTTTATAAAAGTGGCAAATACTATGACAGGTTTAAAGATAGGGTCATGTTTCCTATCATCGATGTAAGGGGCAATGTGGTAGGATTTGGGGGACGAGCCCTGGATGATTCTTTGCCTAAATATCTTAATACACCTGAGACTGAAATCTTTAAAAAAGGCAAGACTCTTTTTGCTATAAACTTTGCGAAAAAAACCCAAGATGACAAGTTTATAATAGTGGAAGGATATATGGATGCAATTTCTCTGCATCAGGCAGGTATTGACTGTGCTGTTGCGTCTTTGGGGACCGCTTTGACTGAAGATCAGGCAAGGCTTATAAAAAGATACAAGAAAAATGTCGTGATTGCTTATGATGCTGATGAAGCTGGGGTTAATGCTACGTTGAGGGGACTTGACATTTTAGAAAAATTGAATATAAATATAAAAGTGCTGAGCATACCTGAAGGGAAAGACCCTGATGAATTTATTAAAAAAGAGGGAAGCGAGGCCTTTAGAAGGCTTGTTGAAAATGCTGAAAGTTTGATAGAGTTTAAGTCGAAAATTTTCAAAAAAGGTTTTGACTTTGAAAAAGTTGAAGATAGAATAATATATGTTAAAAAAATTGCAAGTGAAATAGCAAAAATTTCTGACGAAGTGAAAAGAGAAGTTTATATTTCAGCTGCTGCTAAAACTGCTCAAATACCTGAAAATGCTGTTAGAACAGAGGTTGACCGATTTGTCAAGAGGGAAACCGAAAAAAAACAAAAATTTATGTATAGGACTGGCAATATAAGGCATAATATATACAGTAGCAGTAAAATATCACCAGAAAAGTACTTAATTGCATTGCTTTTACACGATAATAATTTGTATCACAAGATAAAAGGTGTAATTAAACCGGATATGTTGGAGGACTCCAAGTTAAAACCTATCTTTGAGGAAATAGTATCGAGTTTAGAGGGAGGAAAACAGGTTCAAATAAAAGATATAGTATACCTTATTCAGGAGGAAGATAACTTAATTTCAGATTTTAACGATATAGTAAAAGCCCTTTTTGAAGCGGAGGACCTTTCGCAAATGGTGGATGACATCCTGCAGAAGATTTTGCTAAATAATCTTGCAAGAAAGAGAGAAGAGATAAGAAAAGAGATATTAAATGCTCATCTTCTGGGGGATGTAGAAAAAGAGAGAGAGCTTCTTATTAAACTTCAAAATTGTGAAAAGGAGATGCTTAAGATAAAAGATGGGCAGAAAGAGAGAAACCCATAGGGAGGGGAAATCTATGAGTAACAATGAAGAATTAGCAAGAGAAGCCATTAATGAACTTATAAATAAAGGGAAAAAAACCGGAATGCTCACTTACAATGAAATAATGGACTCCCTTGAGGATATAGATTTAAATCCTGACCAAATCGAAAAAGTATATGACACTTTTGAAGATATGGGAATAGAAATAGTAGGAGATGAACCCCGACAGGAAGAAATATCAGAAGAGGACCTCAATTTGGACGACCTCTCTCTTCCTGAGGGAGTCAGCATAGATGACCCTGTGAGGATGTACCTCAAAGAAATCGGCAAGATACCTCTACTCACTCCAGAAGAAGAAATTGAATTGGCAAAAAGAATAGAGCAGGGAGATGAAGAAGCGAAAAAGCGCCTGATAGAAGCTAATTTGAGGTTGGTGGTAAGCATTGCAAAAAGGTACGTAGGGCGTGGCATGCTCTTTTTAGACTTGATACAAGAGGGTAATCTCGGGCTTTTGAAGGCCGTAGAAAAATTTGACTACAGAAAAGGGTATAAATTCAGCACCTATGCTACATGGTGGATCAGACAGGCTATAACTAGAGCTATAGCTGATCAAGCTAGGACGATAAGAATTCCTGTGCACATGGTAGAAACTATAAACAAATTGATAAGGGTGCAAAGGCAATTGCTCCAGGAATTAGGCCGTGAACCTACCCCTGAAGAATTGGCAAAAGAAATGGGAATGCCTGAAGAAAAAGTCAGAGAAATTCTCAAAATAGCTCAAGAACCAGTTTCTCTTGAGACTCCTATAGGTGAAGAGGAAGACAGTCACTTGGGAGATTTCATACCTGATGAAGATGCTCCGGCTCCTGCAGAAGCTGCAGCTTACACCATGCTGAAAGAGCAACTCATGGATGTTTTAGATACGCTGACTCCTAGGGAGGAGAAGGTATTGCGGTTAAGGTTTGGACTTGACGATGGACGAGCTAGAACTCTTGAAGAAGTTGGCAAAGAATTTAACGTCACAAGAGAGAGAATAAGGCAGATTGAAGCAAAAGCTTTGAGAAAATTGAGGCATCCTTCAAGGTCCAAAAAATTAAAAGATTTTCTCGATTGATGATGGCTTCTTGACAATCTCGCAAAAATCATTATAATTAATATTAGCGTATTCCTCAGTAGCTCAAGGGTAGAGCAGCCGGCTGTTAACCGGCAGGTTGTAGGTTCGAATCCTACCTGAGGAGCCACTTTTTGGGCCTTTAGCTCAGCTGGCAGAGCGGTCGGCTCATAACCGATTGGTCCGGGGTTCGAATCCCTGAAGGCCCACCATCTCGATAAAAAAAGCATTTGAGGTTGTCAAATGCTTTTTATTTTTTTGTTTTGGAGGATTGTATGAGACTTCCAGAGCGTCTAAAAGCTATCACTAAATACATTCCGCCAGAGGTAAGAGTAGCTGATATTGGCACTGACCATGGGTTTATACCCATTTATCTTGTTGAGAATAAAATTGCTAAATACGTTATAGCAACTGATTTAAATTGCGGTTCCCTCAATAAGGCGATTGACAATATAAAAAATAAAAACTTAGAGATGTTTATAGAGACCAGATTAGGGGACGGATTAAAGGTGCTCACACCTGGAGAGGTGGAAGTTGCGATTATTGCAGGTATGGGTGGGCTTTTGATAATAAAAATCCTCACAGAAGGGAAAGAGATAGCACAAACTATAAAAAAATTCATTTTTCAGCCAATGAGGGATGCTGATAAATTAAGGAGATATCTAGTTCAGAACGGCTATAAAATTTCTGAGGAAGATTTAGTAAAAGAAAGAGGCAAGTTTTATGAGATTATAATAGCAGAACATGGTAGACAAAAGATTGAAAATGACGTATATTACGAAATAGGGCCAAAACTCGTAGAAAAAAATCATCCCCTTCTTAAAGAGTTTTTGCTTTACAAGATACAAAAAATTCGAAGGATTTTGAATAAAATTCCACCTGGAGATCCAAAGAGAAAAGGCTTAGAAGAGAAAATAAAAAAGCTTGAGGTGTTGGGCGATGGCAGTGAAATGCCAAACAATAGTTTCTATAATGGATAGGCTTGCGCCGCGCAAATTTGCCCAGGATTGGGACAATGTGGGGTTAATTGTAGGAGACCCTTTACAGGATGTTTCGAAGATACTAGTAGCACTTGATGCCACTCATGAAGTTGTTGAAGAAGCTATAGAGAAAAAAGTAGATATGATTGTGACTCATCATCCGCTGATTTTTAAGTCTATAAAATCTGTCAGATCCGATACGCCAGTCGGCATGCTTGTCATGAAACTTATCAAACATGAGATTTCCCTTTATGCAGCTCATACTTCTTTTGATATAGCACCAAATGGCATGAATGACATCTTGTGCAATATATTGGGGATTTACGAAAGAGAAGTTCTAGATGTCACATATTCAGAAGATTATAAAAAAGTCGTTGTGTACGTGCCCAAGGGATATGAAGATGTAGTGCGGAATGCCATGTGCAGCGCAGGAGCAGGTTTTATAGGAAATTACAGCGATTCCACTTTTCAGGTAGAAGGCACAGGCACTTTCAAACCTATGGAGGGAGCCGACCCATTTATTGGGGAAGTAGGGAAGTTAGAAAAGGTAGAAGAAATAAGACTGGAAACAGTAGTTCCACAAAAATATTTGGATAAAGTGATAAACGCCATGCTAAGAGTCCATCCCTATGAAGAAGTTGCTTATGACGTTTATTCACTGGCAAATCTCAGGGAAGAGTACGGACTTGGAAGAATAGGAGTCATTGAAGAGACGACTTTGAAAGAATTAGCCTTAAAGGTCAAAGCAAAGCTTAAAGCTGAATCTCTCAAGGTGGTTGGCGATTTAGAAAGAAGAGTTAAAAAAGTTGCTGTATGCGGTGGAAGTGGTGCAAGCCTAATTCATAAGGCTGTTATGAAAGGAGCGGATGTTTTAATAACTGCCGATATAGGCTATCACGATGCGGTAGAAGCCCAGCACCTCGGTTTAGCTTTGATTGATGCTGGCCATTTTGCCACAGAAAACATAGCAGTGAGGTTTATCGCAGAATACTTGATTGATGAAACTCAAAAACAAGGGCATGAAATAGAGGTCTTTGTAAGTGAAGTTCAAAAAGACCCTTTTACATGCCTTTAAGTAAGGCTTGACAATAGCAAAAGCCTGTGGTAATATATCATTGTCTGATATAAAAAATGATATACAATGCATGTGAGTAAGTCGGATGGCCGCGGGCGAGGCATTTGCCTCGCACGAGGAAAGTCCGAGCTCCACAGGGCAGGGTGCCGGGTAACACCCGGTGGAGGCGACTCCAAGGAAAGTGCCACAGAAATGTAGACCGCCTGACGCTTTCAAAGGCGTCGGGTAAGGGTGCAACGGTGCGGTAAGAGCGCACCAGCAGCCGGGCGACCGGCTGGCTAGGTAAACCCCACCCGGAGCAAGGCAAATAGGAGGGAGTAGGTGGCCCGCCATTTCCCTCGGGTTAAGCCGCTAGAGGTATCAGGCAACTGATACCCTAGATAGATGGCCATCTAAAACAGAACTCGGCTTACGGACTTGCTCACATGCTGAAAAATTCTGCTTTCCCGGGGACGGGATTTTTTATTTGCCACTATTTTGCCAGCACAAAAATTGTGAATAGTTTGTTAAAGGGGTTTTTGTCGTTTTTTACTTTTTGTTTGATTTAAAAACGTTTTTTTGTTAATATTATATTTAGCGAAACTCATAGAGAGGAGGAAATACATGAGCATACATATTGGAGCAAAAGAAGGAGACATTGCCGAAACAGTACTGCTTCCGGGAGACCCATTGAGGGCTAAATATATAGCAGAAAATTTACTGGAAGATGCAAAGTGCTACAATGAAGTCAGAGGTATGTACGGCTTCACCGGATATTACAAGGGGAAAAGAGTGTCAGTGCAAGGAACAGGAATGGGGGTGCCTTCTATATCCATTTATGTGAATGAACTTATAACAAGTTACGGCGTGAAAAACTTGATAAGAATAGGTACATGCGGTTCATTACAGCCAGACATAAAGATAAGAGATATTGTGATTGCTATGAGCGCCTCAACTGACTCTGCTATAAATAAAATACGTTTTAATGGAATGGATTACGCTCCTACGGCAAGTTTTAAGCTTTTGAAAAAAGCCTATGACAAGGCTGTTGAAATGGGGATAGAGCCAAAAGTTGGAAATATACTTACTACAGATACTTTCTACCATGACGACCCAGAGAGCTGGAGGCTTTGGGCAAAATTTGGAGTGTTGGCTGTAGAAATGGAGACAGCGGGGCTTTACACTTTGGCTGCCAAGTATGGGGTTGATGCTCTTACTATACTTACTGTAAGCGACAGTTTGGTTACAGGTGAAGCGACCTCAGCTGAGGAGAGGCAGAAAACTTTCATGGACATGGTTAAGATTGCTCTGGAGATTGCATAGTAAAGTGGCATTTGAAAATGCCACTTTACTATTATCTATTTAGAAAGGAGAGATATTTTATGGAACCTCTTAAGTTTAAGCCAATATTTATGGAGAGAATATGGGGAGGAACTGCTTTAAAAGAGAGGTTTGGGTTTGATATTCCTGAAGGCAAAAAAATAGGGGAACTCTGGACAGTGTCTGACAATAGGACGGCAGTTAGTGTAATTGATGGAGGAGAATTTGACGGGAAAAAGATAAGCGATGTGGCGTTGGAATTTGCTGAAAGTCTCTATGGGAAGGGGAAAAAATACGAAAGGTTTCCTCTCCTCATAAAAATCATAGATGCGCAGGATAAACTCTCAGTTCAAGTTCACCCTGATGACGAATACGCCTACAAGTACGAAAATGGTGATTCGGGTAAGACAGAGATGTGGTACATAATAGATGCTAAGCCGGGTGCCAAATTGGTCTGTGGTCTAAAAGAAGGTACCACAAGAGAAGAATTTATAAAACTTTTAGAAGAGGAAAGACTAGAAGAATGTCTAAAAGAAGTAGAAGTCAAGGCGGGAGATGTTGTCTACATTCCTGCTGGGATGGTACATGCGATAGGCGAAGGCATTTTGATATGCGAAATTCAGCAGAATTCCGATTTGACCTACAGGGTCTATGACTACAACAGAGTGGACGAAAAAGGCAGAAAAAGAGAGCTCCATGTAGATAAAGCACTTGATGTAATAGATTTTGAACTCAAATCAGATAAGATAGTGCCTATGTTTGAAGAAATAAAAGGAGGGCGTATTGCAAGAGCAGTTGAATCCCCATATTTTAACGTTGAGATAATTGAACTGGCTGAAAAAATGGAGTTTGAAACTTATGACAGATTTGAAACTCTTACTTCTGTGGAAGGCATATTAGAGGTAGAGTGGGAAGAAGGGACAAAAGTAGTAAAGGCAGGAGAAACTATTGTCATACCCGCTTTTGTAGATAAATACAAAGTTAAAGGAAAAGCTAAATTTCTCAAAGCATATGTGCCGTGAGTTTTATTAAAGTTTTGGCATTTTGAATTGCGCAGCCGTTGACGTCATTGTTGAAATACACGTAAATTTCATCGCAATTTTTTAAATATTCTTCTATGTCTTTTGCCAATTCCTCAAGTTCTTCTTCTGAATAGGAGGAACTGAACAAAGCTTCAGGCCCATGCATTCTAATGTAAGCAAAATCTGCTGTGACAACTTTTGCCTTAGGATACCGGGAGGAATCTGCTATTACCCAGGCGACTTTCAATTTCCTCATAAGGTCATAGACTTCTTCATCAAGCCAGCTTTTATGCCTGAATTCCAAGGCAAATTTGTAGTTTTCTTTCCCTCTTAAAAAGTTTATGATTTTTTCTACATTTTCTTGGTCTTTTTTAAAACTTGGAGGGAATTGCAGGAGAATAGGTCCTAACTTGTCCTTCAACAGGTCTATCCTTTTTTTGAAATTGTTCCACGCTTCTTCCACATCACAAAGTTTTTTTAAGTGAGTTATGTGGCGGGAGGCTTTTACAGAAAAGATGAAACCTTCAGGAGTAGAGGTATACCATTTCATCAAAGTTTTTTCTTGAGGTAAGTGGTAGAAAGAAGAATTTACTTCAGCGCTCAGAAAATGCTTTGAATAAAAGCTAAGCCTTTCTTCATAAGGAAGGTTAGAAGGATAAAAAATTTCTTTCCAGTGGGAGTATGCCCAACCGGATGTCCCTATGTAGAGCTTTTTCCCCATCTTTTTTCCTCCTTTCAGAATGTGTTGCTTTTAAGAGTATGATACAACACAAAAAATCTATATGACAATAGTTTTGTCAAATTAGGGAGTTGCATATCTTAAGAGATTGTATTATAATAAAAACAGACAGATGATGGGGTCATAGCTCAGCTGGTTAGAGCGCTACGTTGACATCGTAGAGGCCACAGGTTCAAGTCCTGTTGACCCCACCATATGAAAATGAAGGCTTTCAGGGCTCACGAGAGCCCGTTTTTTTTTTTACTTTTTTTGCTGTTTTGATGCCATTTTGGTGCCAGAATTTTTTCAGCTTTATTCTGGTGACTTGGTTTTTTTCATGCTTAATTTATGGAATTATAAGGCAATAATTCCTGGAGCTGTTTGGCGAATACTTTTCAATATGGTATAATATTTTAAGGCGTGATATTAAAATTGGAGGTGGGAGTGGGGTTGAAAAATCTAAATGGAAAGTGGGGATTGGACTCATCTAAAGAGTTTTACTGGGAGCCAGATGTGGAAGGAGGCTATAGAGTTTACAAAGTAAAGTCTGTTATTATAGAACATCAGTCACCGTATCAGAAGATAGACATTGTAGAACTTGAAACTTGGGGAAAGAGTTTATTTTTAGACGGCAGCCTTCAGTCAACAGAATCAGATGAATTTATATACCATGAACTTTTGGTGCATCCAGCTATGCGTGTTCACCCTTCTCCTAAGAGAGTTTTGATATGCGGGGTAGGAGAGGGGAAGAGCGTAAGAGAAGTTTTAAAATACCCGACAGTAAAAGAGGTAATAGGTGTTGATATAGATAAAGAAGTAGTTGCCCTCTGTCAGAAACACTTGGGTAAAACACCTATTGATGACAAGCGTGTGAGACTTGTATATCAAGATGTAGCAGAATTTATAAAAAATTATAGAGGCGAACCCTTTGATGTAGCTATAGTAGATGTAACAGATGATTTAGATGGGCCTGCTAGGAGTGTTCACCAGTTAGACTTTTATAAAAGGCTTTATGAAATTTTAGGCGAAAAAGCTACTGTGGTAGTGCAGGGGACATCAGCTTTTTCGAAAGTTAAAAATGTCGGCTTTTGCCACATCTATGAGATTCTCAAAGAAGTATTTCCTTTTGTAATTCCCTATGCCGATTACATCCCCTCTTTTAGCGATTTGTGGACTTTTTTTGTGGCTCTGAAAGGAATTAAAGACTTAACCCCAAGGCATGAAATCCCCCGTGACCTTAAGTATTACGATGAATATACAAATGAAAGGATTTTTACTCTAGCTAAGCCTTTGAGAGAAAAACTAGGGGTATGATAGTACCCCTTCAGACTGTTGACAAAATAAAGAAGTGGCATTTTGTGTGTAAATGCGACTTGTTGTCAAAGCGGTAACTAAACTTGGCGAACTTGAGGAGCGAAGGCGGGGCGAGCAAAGCGAGCGGCCACCTGAGCCTGAAAGGCGAATTGGCCGGTACCCCGCCTGAGCCCGAAAAGTGAGCCTTAGTTTAGTCGCTTTGCAACTCTGGAGCATTAACACAAAATGCCACTTAAATAAGAAAGACTTTGTCAACAAACTGTAGGGGTATGATAGTACCCCTTTTTAATTTAAGAAATTGCAAGATTAGATGAAACTTTGACGAAAGGTTATACTTAGTTTTTTATACATAAAATTTTCACTTCTTGCAAAATATATAACCGAATCACAAAAGTGAGGAGGTTATGCCTTTTTATGGAGAGGAAAAATCTCATAATGACAATTTTGGTAATTTTTATAGTGGTCAGTTTGATTTTTTTAAAGAATTCATATACATTGGCAGAAAAAATAGAAGTGGCAAAAAGGTATAATCTTCACGGAATATGTGTGTGGAGAATTGGTTTTGAAACCCCCTCTTTCTGGAAAGTAATTGACCAGAAAATTGGAAGGCGGTAAAAAATGTTGAAAACATTTAAGTTTGAGTATATAATAGATATGTAAATTACCAATTTGTTGGGGGGATTTTTATGGATTTAAACTCTTACATAGACAGCATGAGGGATGAAATCATAAAATCCGTTCAGGAATTAGTCAGAATAAAAAGCGTGCAGGATGAACCGAAACCAGGTATGCCGTACGGAGAAGGCGTTGCAAGAGCGCTAGAGAAAGCGCTTGAAATTGCAGAAAGGTTGGGATTTAAAACTAAGAACCTGGACGGCTATATAGGGTATGCAGAGTACGGTGAAGGAGAAGAAATGATTGCAGTGCTGGGGCACCTGGATGTAGTGCCTGAAGGGGATGGGTGGACATATCCGCCCTATGGAGCTGAGATACACGACGGAAAGATATATGGGAGAGGTACTGTGGACGACAAAGGGCCAATAATCGCTGCTTTATATGGCCTAAAAGCCATAAAAGATGCAGGCCTTAAGCTTTCGAAAAGAGTGAGGATTATTTTCGGGACTAATGAAGAAACAGGGTCCCATGAGATAAAATATTATCTGGAACACGATGAAGCTCCCACAATGGGCTTTACTCCTGATGCACAGTACCCGATTATACATGCAGAAAAAGGAATAACAATGTTCAATGTGGTCAAAGATTTTAATAAAAAGCCAAGTAGAATAGTGGTAAAATACATCAAAGGTGGAGAAAGGCCCAATGTGGTCCCCGGTTACTGTGAGGCGAGACTTAAGGTTGAAGAGGAAAATACCAAGAAAGAGATTTTGAATGAATTAGAAGCTTTTGTAAGAGAAACGGGGTATGACCTTAAATTTGAGGAGAAGGAAGGCGATTTAGTAATAAAGTCTTTTGGGATACCTGCCCATGGAAGCCTTCCACATCTCGGGAAAAACGCAATAATGCAACTATTCCTCTTTTTGGATAGAATAAGTTTAGATGAAAGTGATGTGAAGGACTTTATACACTTTTTTGCGACGAATGTTGGCATGGAGACTAATGGCAAATCTTTTGGAATATACCTAAAAGATGAGACAGGAGAGCTCACCTTTAATGTGGGAACTGTTTCGATAGATGAGGACAAGGGAGTATTGGGATTGAATATAAGATATCCTGTCAAGCACAAGTATGAAGACTGGATGAACATTTTTGAGGAGAAGATAAAAGGTCAGGGTATGAGAATAGAGGATATGCTGCACCAGCCGCCTTTGTATTTCCCACCTGATCATCCCTTGATAAAGATTTTAAGTAAGGTTTATGAAGAGCAGACGGGACAGAAAGCAGAGCTTTTGGCTATAGGTGGTGGAACTTATGCCAAAGAAATGCCGAATACTGTAGCTTTTGGTCCTGTTTTCCCAGGAAAACCAGAGCTGGCTCATCAGGCTGATGAGTACATAGAAATTGAAGACTTGATATTAAACGCAAAAATTTACGCTCACGCAATATATGAACTTGCCAAATAAAATCTCCTTGCATGTGTTTTGAAATTGTATTATAATAAATAAAGAAGCGGTGGGGTCATAGCTCAGCTGGTCAGAGCGCTGCGCTCACATCGCAGAGGTCACAGGTTCGACTCCTGTTGACCCCACCATGGTAAAATTAAGACTTTGACGGTCCTATCAAAGGACCGTTTTTCTATTTTTTGCTGTTTTGGTGCCCATTTGGTGCCAAAGTTTTTAATTTTTTATTAGAATCTCGTTTAATTCTTCATATAAGTTTTTTAAAACACTCTGGTAATCTTTTTCTCCTGTTTCGACTGATTCCATGAGCTTTTCCAATTGGCGGGTAGTTTCTTCGTTTATGTAGTTCATATATCTTTCTGCCAAGTACGAATAGACTTTTCTTCCCAAAGCAGTGGTTCTAAGCCTTTTATAAACGTCCTCAATTATATACTTCCTTTTGAAAAGTATATCTACTATTTTTGCATATGTGGAGGGCCTGCCTATATTTCTTTTTTGCATTTCTTCAATCAAAGAAGCTTGTGTGAAAAGTGGAACTGTGTGAGTAGTGTAAGTCCTCTTAGAAACTACTGAGTATTTTTTCTCTTCAAAGGGTGTATAGACTGTTATTGGGTTAAAAATATTCCATCCTTCTTCTTGTAATTTTACTGGCACCTCCCTTTCTACCTGAAAAGAACCATTCTTAATCAAAATTTTTTGATTTATCACGACAGGGGATGTCATTTGGCTTGCCATGAATCTATTGAATATCAAAGAATACACTTTTATGTGCATGGGACTTAAATAGGCAGCTATTTTTTCTGTGATGAATTCAGATAATTCTTCTGGAGATATCGGTTTTACCGGTCTTATGGCCTCATGAGCTCCTTCTTTACCCCATTCTCTTTCAGACAAAAGGGTAATTTTACCTATTTTCTCAAGGTATGACCGCGCTATTTTCTGTCCTGTAGAAGAAATTCTGGTGGAGTCTGTTCTGTGATAAGTTATAAAGCCTAGCTCAAAAAGCGTCTGGAGTATTTCCATTATCTGCTGCACAGGCAGTTTAAATTGCTGAGAAGCAGCTGTCAACAAAGAAGGAGTATTAAAAGGTGGTAAGGGAGAAAGCGCATGTTCTTTTTCTTCTACTATCTCTACTTCTACCTCGTCTACATCTATTTTTCCATCTACTTCAAATTTAAATCCATTCTCCAGTGTGAACTGAGTTACAGTTTTTTTGCTTTTACTGTGTTCTATTTCTTTTTCTAAAATCCAACCGAGAACGGTGCTTTGCACTCTTCCTGCAGATAAATTAGAGTTTTGAAAATTTTTCTGAAGCCTCAAGCTCAGTTCAAATCCTACCCATCTATCTTCGATTCTCCTCACAATTTGCGACTTTACAAGATTCACATCACAGTTTCTCCGATTTCTTATGGCCTTATCGAAGCCAAATTTTGTAATTTCGTGCATTTCAATGCGCTGAACGTTTTTATTTACCGGTTTTATATATTGGGAGATATCCCACCCAATTTTTTCGCCTTCCACGTCTGGGTCTGTGGCAATTATCACTTCATCTACTTCCATCGCGATGTCCCTTAAAGCTTCTAAAATTTTTTTCTTATCATCAATCTTGTCTGAATTGCAGTAGGGGCAACGGGGTAGTTCATCTGTAAACTGAGCTCCGCAGGAACTACAACGCTTTATGGAGTTGTAGTAAGGAATGAATCTGCCATCATTTATCTCCACGCCGTGCAGCCCTGTTTTTGTCTCCAAATCATACAAATGTCCTTTTGATGCAGTTAAAAGCAAAATACCTTCCTGTGTTATTGACTCGTGTACCATTAAAGACCCGTATCTTCTTGTAGAAGATTTTTCTAAAAATTTTGAAATAGTTTGGGCCTTTGTAGGAGATTCGACGATTATCATTCTAGATTTCATGTCTTTAGAAGAGCTGTCTGTTGAAATGGCTTTTCTAGTTTCTTCTGCTTCTTTCACTAAATGCTCAATTTCACCTTCTTCTGTCCACTCTTCCTCGGTGAGGTAGAGAAGTCTTGCCTTTAAAAGTTCAAATAAGGAATCGTCTTCCTCAAAGAGTATGGAAATTCCTTTGGTGAGAGATGTACCGAATATTCTCGAAGTCCTTCCAGAAGCCTGGATGTATGTGTACACATCAGGTATTACTATGAGATTTTTCTCTTTATCAAATTTTGTAGTGGGGAAATTTTTCTGTATGAGTTTTTCCCAGGTTTCAGGTGATATGTATTTTTCTACAGATTTTCTGAGCTTTTCTGTTGAAAGCCTCTGCAGGTCTTTGAAGTAGGCCTTCAATTTTGGGTTGTTTTCTAAATAATCCTGAAAATTTCTTTCTAGAATAAATCTGGGAGCATTTTCTAACTTTGTGCTGAATTTAAAAGAGGGAGTTCCCCAAAATACTGCAAATTTGATCCTTAAAGGCAAGTCAATTCCCCTTACTAATTTTCCGTAGTAAGAGTATATGCCACATAGAAGCTGTAGGCTTCCCTCCTTAAATTTTTCAAAAGATTTCTCAAAATCTTCCCATGTTTTACCTAATTTTACTCCATGTTCTTCTAAATAGTTTGCAATTTCTTTCCCTTCTTCTTCTGTGGGTACAAAGAGCAGGATTCCGTCTTTTAAGAGGTTAATTATATAGAGCAATTTTTCTAGCGATTTTTCTTTTATTCTCACGTTTGTTATATTCCGTGCACTGGTAGTAAATCTTCCGATTTCAAAACCCAAAAGTTCTCTAAATAAAAGGGGTTTTATGCCTTTTGGTTTTGCGGTGGCAGAAGAGACGATTAACCTTCCTTTTGGAGCTTTTTCTTCAATTTGAATTTTATCGGAATTGTTACCTTTTTTTAGATTGTCTAAAGTTGAGTCTATCGCTTTTTGTGAGATTCCTATCATATTAAGAAGTGTGTCAATATTTTTCGATGATTTCAAAACTGCATCTACGTCATCCACAAATACGAGGTCAAAAACTTTTTGAGAAAGCTGCTCTTTTCTTTTGGATATGAACTGGGATGAGATTACCAGTATGTCGTAGTTTCCTTCAGAAAAGTTTTTTTCAAATTTTTCCCTTTCCTTTTTTTTCAGCGAAGACGTATAAAAGAGAATATTCACATCTTCATCTTCTTTAGAAAATTCAATCAACCTCTTTGCTGCCTGTTCTACCAGTGAGACCGTGGGGAAAACGAGAGCTACTTTACCGCCTTTTTTTGCAATCCAAAGAGCTGAAATTAGTCCAAATGTAGTTTTGCCGACTCCGGTTGGAGCAACGAGTGTAAAGCTTTTTGAGAGTAAAAGCCGCTTTGCCCAGAATCTTTGATACCCGGTGGGCTTTTTGTTTATTTTTGAAAAGAAAAATTCTTCAAATTCCTTGTATTGTTGATTTAAATTCCAGTATTTTTCATATCCTTTAAGACTGTTGTTGAGTTTCAAACCTTTTAGGATATCTCCATCTTCAAACGGCAAGCACACCTCACAAGGTAAGCCTTTTTCATTTCTTGTGTCCGTGTTTATTCCTCCGCAGTTTATGCAGGAGTGATAGTATTTTGCACCTGTTGCCAATGCCATTGCCCCCTACTTTGAAATATTAGCTGTTTTTCTATTTTCCAAATATACTAGAAAACTTTGAAAAAATCAATCCTCTTGACATGCTGTTGAAATGCTGTAAAATGGTATTATACAATGAAAATCGAAGTTGGAGGTAGCGATAATGGACATTCCTTCATTGAGCCCATATGCTTTTAAATTCGGACCTATTGCCGTTCACTGGTATGGAATTTTTATGGCTATTTCTATTGCGGTAGGAGGATACTACCTTTATAAGCAGGCGACGAAATTGAATTACGATGAGGATTTTTTGTTAAACCTTTTAATGATAGTTGTGATATTTGGGGTTATTGGAGCAAGACTCATGTTTGTGCTTGCCAACTATCCTGAGTGGTTTGTTAAAGACCCTGTACAGGTTTTTAAAATTTACGAAGGTGGGCTTTCATGGCATGGTGCAGTACTTGGCGGCTTTTTGGCAGGTCTTTATTATTGCCGAAAAAAGGGAGTTAGAATAAATCCTCTGGAAGATTTCGCTGTAGTTGGGCTGGCTTTGGGAAATATGCTGGTGAGAGTGGGCAACATATTTAACCATGAGGTTTTGGGAAGGCCTACAGAGTTTTTCTTCGGCAGATGGCCAGCCCAGCTCGTTGGTGTAGCTATAGGAGCTTTTCTTCTCATAAGGTATTTTTACGTGCAGAAAAAGCACATGCCTGACGGTTATCAGTTTTGGTCTTTTATCTTTTATTACCAGCTTTTAAGAGGAGTGTTTGAGGAGACTGTAAAAGACGTACCTCTTGTGTGGCCTGTATATTTAAATGAAGAATGGGGTATTGGATTGTTTACTATGACGCAGGTGGCTACTCCATTTATATTAATACTGGCTTACTGGATGATTAAAAGAGTTTTGAATGACCCTAACAGGCAGTATTACGATTGAGTTTTTGTTTTTGATAGGTTTTATGGTAAAATTATATTGACAAAATTTTTACAAGGGAGTTGTAGCTATGGAAAAGCAAAAGGTTTTTGAAAGGTTGATTGACGAAATTAAGGCAAAAGCAAGAGACATAACTGATATGGATACATTTTACAAGGAAGTTGTGCGAATTTTATCCGAAAATGTGCCCTATTACAATTGGACGGGTTTTTATTTCATGAAAGACGGGGAATTAGTGATAGGACCTTATATTGGCAGGCCTACAGAGCATGTTAGAATAAAAGTGGGACAGGGAGTTTGTGGAAGGGCTGTAGCTGAGAAAAGCACTATAATAGTTGATGATGTGACTAAAGAAGATAATTATTTAGCCTGCAGCCTTGAGACAAAATCTGAAATAGTAGTTCCAATTTGGGCTAATGGAGAAATAATAGGAGAAATAGACATTGACAGTGATGACTTGGCTGCTTTTGATGATAAGGATAAAATATTTTTAGAGGAAGTGGCTAAAATTATTGGTAGAAAATTAGAAGGAAAGTTTTAAAGGAGGGATTTAGGTGAGAGAGAGAGTAGAAGAGATATTAAACCTTATAAAACCTTCACTTCAGGCAGATGGAGGAGATGTAGAGCTTGTAGATGTCACCGAAGACGGTGTTGTAAAAGTGAAATTGACTGGAGCCTGTGGAGGTTGCCCTTTTGCTACTTTGACGCTAAAAGAGGGTATTGAAAGAGCAATTAAAGAGGAAATTCCAGAAGTAAAAGAAGTTATAGCAGTTTAATCCGGGTCTTCCCGGATTTTTTATTTTACGTAAGTTTCGGGAAAGCTAATTAGAGGAGATTATCGACAAAGAAGGGGTGAAGGTATGGAAGATAGGTTTTTGTTTGAGCTTTTGAAGTGGGAAGCAGCAAAAGAGCTAGGACTTCTGGAAAAGGTGAGGGAAGTTGGATGGCCTAATCTCTCAGCTCAAGAAACAGGCAAAATAGGAGTTTTAGTGAAGAGAAAAATTAAAGAAAAAATGAAAAAGAACAATAAGATGTGATATACTGATACTTGAAAGGGGGATTGTTTTTTATGGACAGCAAGAATTTGTTTAAAAAAGCGGCGGAACTTATAAAATCCTCTCAAAAGACTATGGTCTTAACAGGTGCAGGAATTTCTACGGAAAGCGGAATTCCTGATTTTAGAAGTCCTGGTACAGGCTTATGGGAAAATATGGACCCTACAGAAGTTTTGTCCACAAAAGTTTTGTTCAATTCACCTGAGGAGTTTTACAGGGTGGGCTTTAAAATTTTGTCCTCTATGAGAAATGCAGAGCCAAATGAAGCTCATTATATATTGAGTGAAATGGAGAAGGAAGGAATAATTGCGGGGGTAATTACGCAGAATATAGATAACCTTCATCAAAAGGCGGGCTCAAAAAAAGTTTACGAAGTTCATGGAAATACGAGAGAAGGAAGTTGTTTAAGATGCGGGGAGAAGGTGAGTTTTGAACTTTTGGAAGAAAAAGTGGCAAAAGAAGAGATACCTCCCCGTTGCGACCGCTGTGGAGGAATGCTAAGACCAGATGTGGTTCTTTTTGGGGACCCAATGCCTCATGCCTTTGATTTAGCTCTGAAAGAGGTGCAGGAAAGTGATCTTTTGATAGTCATAGGTTCTTCGCTGGTCGTCGCCCCTGTGAATTTTTTACCTGGGATGGTGGACGGCTTAATAATAATAAATGCTACAGAGACCCCTTATGACTATAAAGCTGACGTGGTGATAAGGGAGAAAGCTAGCTACGCACTTAGAAATATATGGAATTTAATAAAAAGTTGAAAAAAAGTTTGACTTTTTGAAGTTTTGGTGTTATGATAAATAGGTAAATCATTTATTAGTTTGGAGGAAGATGTAAATGGTAAGAGGTAAAGTTAAATGGTTTAATGCCGAGAAAGGCTATGGTTTTATTGAGAGAGAGGATGGCACAGACGTATTTGTGCACTACTCCGCGATTGAAGGCGAGGGCTTTAAGACGTTAGAGGAAGGACAGGCGGTAGAATTTGAGGTAGTTCAGGCGGCTAAAGGCCCACAGGCTTCTAAGGTAAGAAAGCTGTAACTGCCGAATTTTAAACCCTAACATGTATATGTTAGGGTTTTTTGATATATAAAAGGTGGAGGTTTACAAAATGGGTGACTATATCGTAAAAGCGACTGCTTATGAGGACAATGTGCTGGCTTTTGCAGCTCTCTCAAAAGATACAGTAAATAGGGCAAAAGAGATTCACAGTCTTACGCCTACTGCCTGTGCAGCTTTGGGCAGAAGCCTTACAGCTGTTGCGATGATGAGGACTATGATGAAAGGAGAGAAGGATAAAGTCACTCTTGTCATAAAAGGGGATGGACCGATAGGCAGTATTGTGGTCGTATCCAATTTTCCAGGTATTGTAAAAGGATATGTGGGAAATCCTTTTGTCGATTTGCCTTTGAGTGAAAAAGGAAAGTTAGATGTGGGAAGGGCTGTTGGTAAAAAAGGTTATGTGACTGTGATAAAGGATATAGGTTTGAAAGAGCCTTACATAGGGACGGTGGAGATCCAGACAGGAGAAATTGGAGATGACATAGCCTATTACTTTTACACTTCTGAGCAGATTCCCTCTGCTGTAGGATTAGGAGTTTTAGTGGGGAAGGAAGGGGATGTGCTGACAGCGGGAGGGTTTATACTTCAGCTCCTTCCCGATGTAAAAGAAGAGGTAATATTAAAGCTTGAAAAGGCTATTGGTCAAATTACCTCTGTAACAGACCTTTTGAGGCAGGGGAAGACTCCGGAAGATATTTTGACCTCTATTTTTGAAGAGGAAGAAGTAAAATTTTTAGAGAAAATACCGCTAAAATACGAGTGCGACTGTTCACAGGAAAGATTCGAGAGTGCTATTCTTGCCTTAGGGAAAGAAGAGATACAAAAACTTATTAAAGAAGAACAAGGTATTGAGACTGTGTGCCATTTCTGCGGCAAAAAGTATTTTATAACTAGAGAAAGACTTGAGGAGCTTTTAAAAGAAGCGGAAAATTGATGCTGATTTATGAAATTGGGTGTTGACTATTGAGAGTTTTTTATGTATACTATTACTTGCATGGAGCAAAATTGGTCGTGTAGCTCAGCTGGGAGAGCACCTGCCTTACAAGCAGGGGGTCATAGGTTCAAGTCCTATCGCGACCACCATGGCCCAGTAGCTCAGCTGGTTAGAGCGCCAGCCTGTCACGCTGGAGGCCGAGGGTTCAAGTCCCTTCTGGGTCGCCATCCTGCCCCGATAGCTCAGTAGGTAGAGCAAGGGACTGAAAATCCCTGTGTCAGTGGTTCGATTCCACTTCGGGGCACCATCCAAGCGGGCATAGCTCAGTTGGCAGAGCATCACCTTGCCAAGGTGAGGGTCGCGAGTTCGAGTCTCGTTGCCCGCTCCATAAGGCGACATAGCCAAGCGGTAAGGCAGGGGTCTGCAAAACCCCGATTCCCCGGTTCGAATCCGGGTGTCGCCTCCATAAAATATAGTGGCTCTTTGTCAATAGTTGGGGTGGGTATTTTTCTGAATGCCTACCTCTTAGTTTTTCATATATGATTTTGTTATTATAACCTTCTGTTACAGAGTTACTATAAGGAAATTGGACAAACGTGAGGCTTTTGCTTCATTTTGATGTGAAACTCTATTCTATCGTCATTTCCTATAATGTTTTCCCAAATTATATCTTCAGATTTTAAAAGATTTGTGATATAATTACTTTGCACTTATTCTGATGCTTCCTTTTGTTGGGTTGTTTTAACCACTTCTATTATAGCAGGCATTCAGAATAAGTGCGCTCTTTTTTTGTAGGATGTTTTTCATCCACCCCAACATTTATTATAGAACCATTTTTTAAAAAATTTTACCTGCGAAACCTTGACACGGACGTGGAAATTGTAGGAATTCAATTTTTTTAATCTTTATGATATAATAAAAATAAAGCTGTAATTGAAAAATTAAATACTCAAGTGCTAGGGGAGCCAGAAATGGCTGAGAGGGGATTCGTTCCCGACCCTTAGAACCTGACCAGGGTAATGCCTGCGAAGGGAAGCACGTTTTATTGAGTCTGTAAAAAGTGCTCACCTGAACAGGTGGGCTCATTTTATTATTTTGGAGGTGGTCATATGGAAGTTAGCTCTTACAATTGCCGGTTCTGACTCTGGGGGAGGAGCAGGAATTCAAGCAGATTTAAAGACTTTTTCAGCCCATGGAGTATACGGCATGAGTGTCATTACTTCAATAACAGCGCAAAATACCATGGGGTTTTAGGAATTGAGGATATAAGTCCTGATATGGTGTATCTGGAAATGAGGGCAATTTTTGAGGATTTGTATCCCTATGCAGTGAAGATAGGTATGGTGTCTAATGAAGACATAATTAAGATGATTGCAAAAGGATTAAAAGATTACAATGTAAAAAATGCTGTGCTGGACCCTGTCATGCAGGGGCTATAAAACATTCATTGGCCATAGGGCATGGAGTAGGTCCCACTAACCATTTTTGGAATATAGAAATAAGGAAGGTGTGAGATATGGACTTAACCCTTTATGCTATAACGGATAGGTCTTACATAAAGGATATGGATATTGCTGACGCAGTAGAACTAGCAATAAAAGGCGGTGCAACAATAATTCAACTGAGAGAAAAAGATATATCAAGTAGGGAATTTTATGAAATTGCTCTTAAAGTTAAAGAAGTGACAAAAAGAAATAAAATTCCTCTCATTATTAACGACAGAGTGGATATAGCTTTGGCAGTAGATGCAGATGGAGTTCACGTTGGACAGGAGGATTTGCCAGCAGATGTTGTAAGGAGAATGATAGGTCCTCATAAAATAGTAGGGGTATCAGCGAGGACAGTGGAGGAAGCTTTAAAAGCACAAAGGGATGGAGCGGATTATTTAGGGGTAGGAGCAGTGTTTAAGACTCCTACAAAGCCGGAAGCGGAAGCCATTGGAATAGAAGGGCTGAAAAGGATAAAAGAGGCTGTTACTATTCCAGTCGTTGCAATAGGAGGTATAACGAAGGATAATGCTTATGAAGTCATGTTAAAGTCGGGAGTAGACGGGATATCTTCAGTTTCAGCTGTATTTTATGGGGATATAGAAAACAATACAAGAAAACTTTTGGAGGTTATAGCAAAAGCGATAAACGATAGGAGGAATTTGAAATGAAAAAAGAATCACCGGCACAGGTTGTATGCTTACCTCTGTAGTAGCAAGCTTCTGCGGAGTATGTGAAGATTATTTTGAAGCTACAGTAGAAGCTTTTGTAGCTTTTGGAATAGCAGGGGAAAGAGCTGCTCAAAGCAGCAATGTCAAAGGGCCCGGCAGTTTTAAAGTGACATTTTTTGATGAGATATATAATCTCACGCCGGAGATAATAGAAAAAGATAGGAAGGTGGAAGTATGAATAAAATACATCGTATGGTTTTTATGGCACTTATTATTGCTATAGGCACCTTGACTTCTCAATATGTATGGTTTAGTGTAGGTGTTGCCAAAGTTACACCCGTTCAACATGCTATTAATGTTATTTCAGCAGTTTTTTTGGGTCCTTGGGGAGCGTTAGAAGTAGCTTTTATTATAGGACTATTGAGGAACATCCTTGGTGTTGGATCGCTTTTGGCATTTCCAGGAGGAATGGTTGGTGCATTCATTGCTGGATATCTTTATAGATTTACACGTAAGTTTTATTTTGCCTCTATAGGAGAAGTTATAGGTACAGGCATTATAGGGGCTTTGCTTTCTTATCCTATAGCTAAGTATATACTGGGAAGTTCCGGCGCGGCTTTTATGTTTGTCATTCCATTTTCGCTTTCAAGTACAATAGGCTCGGTGATAGGATATGTAGTGGTATTGGTTTTAGCAAAATATAAGAAATTTATCTCATAAATTTAAATTAAGAAAGCAGGTGTGAATTATGAAAATTAAAAATTTTACCCTTTTTCTAATATGGGCAGGTGCAGCAATCTCAATTGCTGAAATCTATACAGGTTCGCTATTTGCACCTCTGGGTTTAACTAAAGGTTTGTTGGCTATTTTAATAGGCCATATCATTGGTACATTATTTTTCTCGCTTGGGGGTCTTATGTCATATATCCTCAAGTTGCCAGCAATAAAATCAACAAAAGTTGTTTTAGGCAATAAGGGTACAATTTTTTTAGGGGCACTAAACATTTTGCAATTGATTGGATGGACAGCAGTCATGATTATACAATCAGCAAAAGCTTTTAATGGTGCTCTTGGTATGTCTTTTAGTGTAGGAATACTTTTTGTAGGCATATCTGTTTTATTATGGTCACTATTTTTTGAAAGTGAAGCATACTGGGTAAATAACATTGCAGTAATATTGTTGTTTATATTGACTATTGGTGTTGTAGCATTTTTAAAGGGCGGGGAAATTTTAACACCAGAAGGTAACATAAGTTTTGCAGATGCAATCGAACTTGCCGTTGCTATGCCTGTATCCTGGCTGCCTTTAGTAGGAGATTATACGATCAACAGTGAAAATAGAAAATCTAGCTTTATATATACATTTTTAGGTTATTTTATTGCAAGCTGCTTTATGTATTTTATAGGGCTTTTTGTTTCCTTAAAGACGGGAGGGAAAGATATAATTTCATATTTTGCATCAATAAAATCTGGGTTTATACCATTGCTAATAATACTTTTATCAACAGTGACAACCACTTTTATGGATGTATACTCTGCTGCGATATCTACAATGGCAGTTATTAAAACAAGGCTCAGTAAAAAAGAGCTATTAATAATTTATTCGCTGATAGGTATCATAGCAGCATATCTATTTCCAATTGATAAATATCAAAACTTTTTATATGCTATCGGTAGTGTATTTATTCCAGTATACACAGTAGTTTTTGTAGGCTTCTTTATATTAAAATATGAAGAAAGTGGGTACCTTAATATTCCTGCAGTTGTATCATCTATCATTGGAATTATTACGTATAATTACATGGTATATAACGGTACTTCATTATTGAAATGGTATCTAACTCCTACTATAACAACAATATTTTTGACTGCTTTAATTTATACTGTAACACAAACTTTTTTTTAAGAGAAAAGAGAAAATTTTGTGATTGATGAAATTGTAAAAACTCTTGAACGACGTAAAAGGGAAAGTGCCACTTATACATGTCATCACAAATTATGTTGTGATGAATGATAATGCAAACGCACTTTTGAGTTTTGGAGTATCACCTGTGTTACCGCAGCTATATAATTGACCCAGGGGTAACGAGAAGGAATTGACCCACCCCCTGTCGAAATACCCCTTTGATCTAAATCTATCATCTCAGAGGATCGGAGGGAAATAAATGTTAGATAGGGAGTGGGTCTATTATCATGTTATACGAATTAAAAGCAAAAGGCAAGAGTATTCGTGCAATCGCACGAGAAACAGGTCATTCCAGAAATACAGTAAGAAAATATCTTAGAGCAGAAGGTATTCCTGAAAAAAACCGCATCCTAGAAGAGGTTCAAAACTTGATCCATACAAAGACACTATCCCTTTGATTGTGAAGTTATTTATGAGAGAATCAAAGAAGAAGGTTACACTGGTGGTCGCACCATCTTAAGAGACTATGTAAGGCAATTTAGACCTCCAAAACAGCTTTCCACCGTATGCCGTTATGAAACCAAACCCGGTCAGCAGGCTCAGGTTGACTGGGGTGATATACCTACATTGATGAGGAAACCGGAGAAGTACGCAAGCTCTATCTCTTTTGTCATGGTGCTTGGTTATTCCAGAGCAATATATGTGGAATTCACAAACCGATGTGACGTTCGCACTTTTATCCGCTGTCTGATACACGGATTTGAATATTTCGGCGGAGTAAGCGACGTAGTCCTTACCGATAGAATGAAAACTGTAATACTGGGCACTGGTGAAAACAAAAAGCCTCTATGGAACCCCACATTTGAAGACCTTGCTGCCACTCTTGGATTTACTCCCAAAGTTTGCAGAGCTAGACGCCCTCAGACTAAAGTTAAGGCAGAAATTGGAAATAGCTAAAAAGTTGCTAGAAGAAAAGATGGAAATAAAAAAATTGCTAAAATTACAAACCTACCAGAGGAAGAAATAAATATGCTTGTGTTTGAAGAATCTGAGATATGTAGGAAAATACTAAAAAAAGGAAAGAGAAAATAGGTTAATAATAGCTAAAAGATTATTAAAGGAATAGAAGGGAATAAAATTGTTAAAGCTATGGAACTATCAACAGAAGAGATAAACAAGCTTATATTTGGAGATACAGAGACGTACAGAAAAATATTAGAAGGAGGAGAAAAAGCAGGCAGACTGGCGGTAGCTAGAGAGCTGTTAGAAGAGGGAATGGAAATAGATAAAATCGCTAAAATTACGAAATTATCTATAGAAGAAATAGATACGCTTATACTTGAGCTGATTGGTGAGCTTTATTTTAAGGAGGTAGTTACTCAAGAAAAGATTGAGGAAAATATAAAAGATATCTTGAACCTTATGGCAAGTAAAATGAGTTTTATTACTGAAGAAATGTTAAATCAGCCATATATTTTGCCTCCCATCATTGAACAATTTACTAGTGGTTAAATTTTAGATGAAGCGTAAAAATCTGTTAAAGAAATATGTATCCAGGTTAAAAAGTTTGTATAAAGTTCTCAGTATCAACGCTCAATTCATTGTACTGCCTTCCGGTCCCTAGTGTTAAGGATGTGCTGTTGGTAGGCTTTTGTCCATCCTCTACATTAGGGTTTTTACAGTTATTGTAAATCAACTAGTAATAAAAGTTGTTTTATTGGAATAGCTTTGTTTTTTAAAAGTTTTTACTGCCTGAAATATTTAGCTGTCGCTAAGTATTTTCATTGCTTTATAAGCTTTATCTTTTTTCGCTTTGATATCCATTTTTCTTGCAGGTTCTTCGGGGGCTTGTCAAGAAATAATGTTTTGTATAAAACAGATTTTTAAGATTGGTAACCATTATAATCACCCTAGCTTTCTTCTGTTCTCTTATAAGGGTAATAGCCTGAGCTACTAGGATTTGATTGAGCACAAATTCAAAGTACGGCTAATGTTCCGGCTGCTTCCTTGGTAGTGGTGTCCGTAATTTTGAACACTTTAGGATTGCCACTAGAGTCCATAGGGATGTTGTTTGCCATAGATCGGTTTATGGATATGGGTAAGACTGCTGTCAATGTGTTTGGGAACACCATGGTGGCTGTACTAGTTGATAAATGGGGGGTAAATTTCCATCCGAGGAAAGGAATTACTAGCAGGAGCTGATTAATAAATTTGCTAAGGATTATAACCTACTGAAGCACCTTCCTGCTCCCCAAATATAGTGCAGACTGTATCATCAAAATTCATAATGACTTCACGTTTTGTTCCTTTAGATTGCAGGGAAAGCAAAGTTTTGTTAGTAAGTCTTAATTTTTCAAGAGAGCTTTCAGGCATAGCTTTAATTAAGTCTCTGTATACTTTTTCGCTGGAAACTTTATGTCTTTTAATTTCTGTGTATGCATTATCATATCTTAGTTGGTCCATGTGAAGAAAGCGAGTATTCCCTTGAATTACAGAATCAATCATAAAGTCAATAATCTTGGTTGGTTGAAAGACAGCATTTGGTGCTTTTTTAAAGGATAATATGCTGGAAAGAATTTTATTAAAGCCGATTTTTTCTTTAAATGCTTGGATGTATGTGAAAGCTACATTGTTTGATACTGTCAAATTGTCAAAAGTTGCTGGCAAAATGTATTTTGAAGACCCCTTTTCTTTTGTAAGATTAAGTGTTAAACTCATATTATGGAGATTCTCCTTTCTGTTAATGTTTTTGTTTGAGACTTAAATTTTATCAAAAAAAGGAGAATCTCTATATATATTTTTTGTAAAAAATTTTTCACTTAATTTAGCCCTTAAATGGCTTTATTTGGGCATTTCGTAAATTCACTTGCCGAATCCAAGATAAATTATCAAAAACATTAAAACCAGCGTTACCTAAAAAATAGCTATATTAATTGGAGTTTCATAAGTTATATGAAAAATTTTATTCAAACAAATGATTTTCATCCTCTAATCAAATTATAATCTCCGTACTTTAATTCATGAGGAGATTAGTCATTCAACTTAGCCTTAGCAAAATGCAATCATGCAGAAATATGAGTTTAAAAGAATAAAAGTAAAAAAGTAAAAATCTAACAAAACTAAAGTTGATAAGCTTAATATCATTTAAGCCTTATCAATAACCGTTTGAACGGATTTCAAAGTAAACACTTTTGACAGGACCAAATTAAGGAGGGGGATTTTTTATGGGAAAAAAGAGAAAGATAGTTGGGATTCTGGGAGGATTAGGGCCGATGGCTACTGTAGATTTATTTCGTAGAATTGTTGAATTTACTCCTGCTAAAGTAGACCAGGAACATTTGAGGATTATAATCGATTGTAATCCTCAGATACCAGATCGTACCAAAGCTATTTTATATGGAGGTCCTGATCCTACTCCTGAGCTTATAGCGACAGCGAAGAATTTAGTGAAAGCAGGGGCTGATTTTATAGTAATTCCTTGTAACACAGCTCATTATTTCTTAGACTATTTAAAAAGAGAGGTAGATATCCCTATTATAAATATGATTGAAGAAACAGCCCGTTATGTAAGAAATAACTATCCTTATGCAGAATGCGTGGGCTTGTTAGCTACTTCGGGAACTATAAAAAGCAACCTTTACCATAAGGCTTTTAAAAAGTTTGGTATTAGTGTTTTAGCAGGGGATGAAAAGAAGACTATGGAAGCTATATACGGTGAAGAAGGAATAAAGGCAGGCAATTTGGGAGAGAAACCGAGGAGGTTATTAAAAGAAGCAGCTCAAGAACTTATTAGGAGAGGAGCACAGGTTATAATAGCTGGTTGCACCGAGATTTCATTAGTTTTAGGAGAAGAAGATGTTTCCCTGCCTTTAGTAGATCCTCTAACTATCTTGGCTAAGGTAGCAGTAGAATTGGCTTTAGGGATATAAGAGCTGTTGAATTAGTGTTACCTTTAATATGAGTAGAATCCATAGAAACAAACTCACCAGAGATAACGCCCAAATATTTGAGGATATTAACCTGATTTTTAAAGATAGTGGTCAAATAATCATGGGCAAACTCATTAATAAAGCGGCGGAAAGTCCAGTAAGAAGGGAGAGGTTTAGTAATATCGATGCCACAAAGATGAGCAATAATAAGATTATTGCGAAGGCAGTCTGCGAGGTCAGTAATTTCACCGAATCTTTCAGCCTGCATAACGATAAAAGCTCTAAACATTGTATGATGAGAATAACCTTTACGGCCAGGGCCAGAAGAAGGGAATTCAGGTATTGAAGATGGATCAAGATTTTCAAACATAGAAGAATAGAAGTCAATTTTAGAGTGAGAAGTAAAGAGCTCAGGTATATTTAAGAGTAATTGAAGCTGATACATGTCGGATTTCCTCCTTATAAGTATTTTATGGCGTATATATAATAATTCGACAAAAAAGGGAGGAAATCCCACATAAAAGATAAAAAAATTTAAAAGTGATAGCAAAAAAGTACACCTTGGAAGTGGCTTAAATGAAGGCTTTCAAATTATGCACAAGTCTATTTTAGATTACTATATGGGTTGAGACACGGCAAGATATTGGGGCGGAAATTATCGCTTCTTGTTCGTTTTTAAATTACTATATGGGTTGAAAAATTTTTCTCACAATTTTCCCTTTATAAAGGGCAGAAACTTACGAAAGGTAAGCTCAAAGCCTGTCTTTTTTTATTGGCTCTTTGTCAATAGTTGAGGTGGGTATTTTCTGAATGCCTGCCTTTAATTTTATTGCTCATTCGGTTATAGCAAGCATTTAGAATAAGTGCTATATTTTACGGTATATTCTTTATCTACCCCAACATTTATTATAGAACCTGTAAAATTAAGTACTAAACTCATATTATGGAGATTCTCCCTTCTTTATCAGAAAAAGGAGAATCTCTATATATTTTTTGTAAAAAATTCCTTACTTAATTTAACCCTCAAATGGCTTTATTTGGGCATTTCGTAAATTCACTTGCCGAATCCAAGTTAAATATTTTTATACCTCACGTCTGACCTTTCTTTTAAAATTTCTTCTAAAGCTTCAACAACTTTATAGTTATATTTTTGGGGTTGACTTTTTAGCTCAGCAATAGCTTCTGTGATGCTTTTCAGTCTTTTTTTATTGTATGGTCTTTCAGTAGTCATGGCATCAAAAGAATCACAAACACCTATTATTTGTGCACTCAAAGGAATAATATTTGTACCAAAAGGGTATCCTGAACCATCTAATCGTTCGTGATGATAGAGGACGGCAGGTACTAACTCTTCTAATGGAGGGAAAAGCTTTAACATTTCTGCTCCGTCAATAGGGTGTTCTCTCATAATCTCATACTCCAGTTCAGACAAGGGAGCAGGCTTTTCAAGGAGAGAAATAGGAATTAATTTTTTACCTATGTCATGGAGTAATCCTCACATAGCATTGTAAATTTGCTCTTCTTTAGGTAATCCCCATTTTTGAGAAATTAGATATGTAAGATGAGATACTCTAACGCTATGTAAATAGGTAGTGAGATGATACTTTTTTAGTCCAGTTACAAGAAGTTTTATAAAGTGGTATTTTTTATTGGATTCGTCTAGCACTTAAAATCAACCCCTCTTCCTCTCTTTAAATTCGACATAATCTGATAAAATTCTACCTCTTGTTTCATCATATGTCAATTTTTTGAAAAAAATCAAAAAAATTCTGACAATTTATAAAAAACAATAAGCGAGCTCTCCTGCGTATTGCCTCAAATAGGCTTAAGATCAGGGTTGTTTGGACCGAAATAAATACTAGGGATGTCATTTTCACATAAGAAAAGAGATGGAGGAGAACATGTTTAGGAAAGAGTACAGAAAAAAGCTTTTTATTGTTTTATTTGGGGTTGCACTGTTTGCCTATTTTTTATCTCTGGTGCATTTTCTTTCAGGTTTTGAAAACAGTCTATTTGTCGGAAGTTTGATTTTGCTAATTTCAATGGGTTTATCGGGTTTTTTATCTAGGAAATTGTCGGAGCCTATTGAAAAATTGCAAGAAGGAGTAAAGAAGATATCTAATGGGGACTTTAGTTATCGGTTGGACATCAAATCTTCTAATGAATTTGAAGAACTTTCCAAAAATTTTAACTTCATGACCCAGCAATTAGCTCAAGCCTATGAGAGGTTAAAAGAACAGACAGATAATTTGATAAGGCAAAACGAAGAATTACAGGAATTTAATGCTGAGCTAGAGGCTTCCTATGAGTAGCTAGAAGCTTTAACCCGTGAACTGAAGCTTTCAAAGAGGAAATATCGCCTGTTAGTGGAAAACATAAGGGATATTTTATGGGTGACTGACAAGAATTTTGCCATTGAGTTTGTAAATTCGAGAGTGGTGAGGTATTTAAACTATACACCTCAAGAATTAATTGGTAAAAGCATATTTGAAATTGTTGATAGGAATGAGTATTGAAGAAGCGGTTAATGAAATTTTAAGAAAGAAAGGGACTCAATTTCATCCTGAAGTGGTGGATGTGTTTATCTCTATATACATGAATGAAAGGTATAAATTGGAAGAAATAAAAAATCAAATTTTAGAATCTGCTTCTTAAAAATCGGTTTACTCTTTGGAGTAGACCAACTTCTGGTTTAGTTTCGGTAACTGTATTTTTGAATGTAGTTGTTAAACTTTCAGTTGTTTTTTGATTGGATGTGATTATTATGTGTCCATTCTCATATATTACTTTGTATCCAAAAACCTCACCAACAAATCTTAAAGGTACGTATGTACTACCATTTATAAGTTGTGGCGCTACAATAAGCTCGTAATTTTTTCCATTAACTTTTGCAATTTTATGACCAATTATAAGCTGTACAGTAATTTTGCCTCGAAAAGCTGTAACCGTTTTAGTTTTTTCTTTCCAGTTTACCTTCGCACTTAATGCCTCGAAAAATGCTCACATAGGAACTAAGGCTATATTATTTTTTATAATAGGCTTTTGTTCAAAAACTACGTTTTGCACGTTAATTGTAATTGTTATGTTTGCTGCTTGCGCTGAAAGGGGAATTAATATTGAAAAGGCAACAAAGAGTAATACGACTAAAGATATCTTTTTGAACATTATATATTTACCTCTGAACTTTCTAAGGACTTATGTAGTAGTTCTTTCTCATCATAATTATAACAAATCTCAAAAGACTTTCTAAAACAATTCAATAAAAGCTCAAAAGAAAAATAAACGCCTCCATAGTGTAAAATTATCGTAGGATTTTTTGAGTGAAAAAAACAAGAGACAGCCCCTGTGATAAAATAGAACTTGGAAACAAAACATCACAGAAAGGGGTGTCTCTTGTGAAAAAACATATCTTTGAGGATATTATACTACAAAATGCTCTAAATTTCACTAAAGAAGTGGTAGACATTTTTGACGATTTATTAAACAAAGGAATGGATATTACAGAGGAGACTTGTCAAGAATTTTGTGTATGGGAGAAGTAGCGTAACTGGAAAAGTTGTTGAATATCGATGCTATGTGTCAATCAAGCAAATCTTCTAAAAGCTTTTTCAATGCTGGACGAGATGGATCTTGTTCTGAGCAATACTTGTTTAGCATTTTTATCCATTATAACCAACCTCCTTGTGATTTTATTGTACCCCAAACACAATTTTATTTTAACGCCCCATTAGGGTGGAGTAGAGAAGGATTAAAGTTAATGGCGAAATTAAGGGTATTTAGCAAGAATGGAGGAGATTTAAAGAGAAGCAGAATGGGGTAAAAAAAAGAATATCAATGCTGGGAGTTATAATTTAACGAAGAAGCAAATAAGAGAAGCGGTAAAGAGAATTAAAACGTCTACAAATGAAAAGATAAACAATATTACAGTTTTGAATATAGGGAAAGTAACGCCAATATACAGGATTTTAAGAGCGATAAAATACGCGCAAGTCATATAAAGAACTGATAAGACGAAGCCCTGAATTAAGTAAGTTACAGGGGTTGTCTTAAAAAATCCTACAGTATCTTGATACTATCACAAAGTTAAGGAATATTGACAACAATTTATTAAGATTGTATAATAAAAAAACAAGGAGTGAGGCTATAGCTCAGCTGGTCAGAGCGCTACGTTGACATCGTAGAGGTCATAGGTTAGACTCCTGTTAACCCCACCAATAATAGGAAGGCTTTCCACGACTAGTTAATGCAGGAATTTTTATTTTGTTGTCTAGAAATTTTTCTATTTTTTGTGTGGCTTCTTTTTTTATTTCAAGAGTTGTAGCTAAAAATTATTTTACAGTAACTAGACGGCTTCGAGGGTTTTGATGTGGTGTGCGCCGGTACCGGGAGCTGTGGGAGCTTTTTCACGCATTTACAACAAAAACTGCATTGATGACATCGAGGTTCTTATTGAAAAAAGTGGTCCCGTTCGGATCCGGGACCTTTTTGTTCAGGCCAGAACCCGCCTCGAATTTTTTACGTTAATATCAGCGAAGACTATGAAAGAGCGCTGCTGTTGGAAAAGGATTCGATTCCGGTAAACCGATTTTTAAGGAGGATTCACTCATGACCTTACTGGAACTTGCCATAATACTGGGAATATCTAGGATCAGCGGTTATATGGCGGCCAGGTTAAACCAGATGAACGTACTGGGCCAGATCATCGCCGGCCTTCTCATAGGACCTTCAGTCTTCGGCTTGGTTCACTCCGACCACGTTCTGGAGTACATGGCCGAAATAGGCGTGGTCCTGCTAATGTTCCTGGCAGGCCTCGAGACCGACACGTCGGAGCTCATTGCGTCGGGATTCTCATCCACGGTCATTGCCGCCGGCGGGGTTATAGTACCGTTTGCTGCAGGCGCTTGGGTCGGGCTGGCTGCGGGGGTTACTCTGCCCGAAGCCCTGTTCCTGGGGACTATGTTGGCAGCCACCTCTGTCAGTATAACAGTGCAGGCACTGAGGGAAATGGGAAAGCTGAACTCAAAAGAGGGTATTGCCATTATGGCTGCTGCGGTAATCGACGACGTGATAGGCATAATCGTCCTTACGTTTGTGACCGGCTATATCTCCGGTGGAACCAGGATCCTGCCGCTGATGGAGAAAATAGGAGTATTTGCGGTCGCGGTGGCAGTTATTGCAGTAGTGCTTCGGAGATACAGTGAGCGCATAGTGGAGGTAATGAGACCGGGAACTAGGATCATAACCTTTGCTTTGGTACTATGCTTTAGCATGGCTTACTTCGCCGAAAAGGCAGACATTGCCGCTATCACCGGTGCTTACATAGCGGGCTTAATCCTCTCAAACTACAGTACAAAAGAAAAAATTGTCCGCGGCGTAGAAGAAATAGCCTACCTTTTCTTCACGCCCATATTTTTCATCAGTATCGGACTGAAGACTGATGTCAGGGCTGTGCTAGGCGATATTGGTTTCAGTCTTCTCGTAATAGCCATTGCTGTGCTCGGTAAGGTCATCGGTTGCGGGCTGACGGCAAGGCTCGTTGGCTTCAACTGGAGTGAGGGTTTTACAGTAGGCGTGGGCATGGTGCCCAGGGGAGAAGTGGCCCTGATCATCGCCAACCTGGGCTTAAAAAAGGGCATCGTTTCCCAGAGGATTTTCGGTGTTTCGGTGCTGATGGTTCTTGTAACTTCTCTTATTGCCCCGCCGCTTTTAAAGCTGTTTTTCCATAGGGCAGAAAATACCAAGAACGGGGAGTGAAGGCAATGTACCTGATCGTTATCATCCTTAACCGGCCGGAACTTTTAAAAAAGCTCCTGATGGTAATGAAAAGGAACGGGGCCAAGGGGGCCACGGTGCTGGATTCCATAGGTCAGGGCGTTATTATGAAAAGTTTTGAAGAACACAGGCCAATGATTGCCAGCATTAAAAAATTGAAAGAAGAGGGACTTTTCGTGAATAAGACCATCCTTTCGGTTATAGAAGACAAGCAAAAGCTCCAGAGCATAGCCGATGCCGTAGAAAGAGAGATAGGTAGTTTTGACGAAGACAGCGAAATGGGTATAATGTTTTCTGTGCCCCTCAACATGGTTAGGGGTGGTAAGTTCGGCCGTTACGACGGGCCATTCGAATAAGAAAAGACTCTTGGAGTTGTGCTCATGAAAGGTAGCAGGATCAGTAAGGACCATAGCCTGCACAGTAGCTATAAAAACAAGAGACTTTAAATTGCATATAAAAAAGAGGTGCAAAAATCGCACCTCTTATTTTGTATATTCTTCAATGTATTTTTTAATTTCATCTTTTGTTGCAACTCTGCCTGCAACTTTGACTTCTTCATTAATCACAAGAGCAGGTGTAATCATTACGTATTCTATAATTTTATTTAAATCCTGAACTTTTTCGACTTCTACTTCAATTCCTAGTTCTTGTAATGCAGCTTTTGTATTTTCCTCCAAAGCTTTGCACTTTGCGCATTCCATTCCAAGAATTTTAATATTCATTGTATTTTCCTCCTTTAATTTCATTTATTTGCTTTATTTTCATATAAACATTTTAATTTTATCAATAAATTTTTTAAAATAGCTTTAAAAAATTTCCAAAAACAAATCCAATAGAAGTCGACATTATAATTACTAAACTTACATACGTAACAGTCTTTTTTGGGCCGAGGACGCTATTAATTACAAGCATGCTGGGGAGACTCAAAGCAGGTCCTGAGAGCAAAAGTGCGAGGGCAGGACCTTGTCCCATACCGTAACCCAAAAGGCCCTGAATTATAGGAACTTCTGTAAGAGTAGAAAAATACATAAAAGCACCTATTATTGAAGCAATGAAGTTTGAAAGTAATGAATTTCCACCGACAAGAGCTTCAACATGCCTTGAGGGGAGTATTCCCGCATCATACCCCGGCCTTCCCATTAAAAATCCTGCTATCGCAACACCTGCAAAAAGAAGGGGAAGTATTTGTTTGGCAAGACTCCAAGTAGCTTCGATCCATGAGGTAATTTCTTCTTTTTTGAACCATTTAACAAGGATTATCGTTAGGAACACGAGGAAAAATACTGTCAAGTACCATTTTACGTTATATACAGTACTGAAAAATCCTACAGGCTGCGCGGGTTTACCCCATGCTGCGAAAATTAATATAAATACAAGGTTTGCAAAAAACAAAAAATCCTGCAATAGGCTTCTTCCTTCATTTTTTGTTGAAACTTGATAGATTTTAGACAGCCTTGCCACATCTTCTTTTTTAAATATTATTTCCATGATTAAGCCAATAACAATTGAAAATAATACTGCCCCAACTGTCCTTGCTATTCCCAATTTGTATCCCAAAATTCTTGCTGTCATTATTATTGCAAGGACGTTTATCGCAGGACCCGAATACAAAAACGCTATTGCGGGACCAAGACCAGCTCCTCTTTTATAAATCCCCGTAAAAATCGGCAAAATTGTGCACGAGCAAACAGCAAGAATTATTCCGGATACTGAGGCGACCGCGTAGGAAAGCCATTTTTTTGCCCCATCGCCGAAGTATTTCATAACCGCCTGCTGGGAAATAAAGTTTGAAATAGCACCAGCTATGAAAAGAGCAGGTATTAAGCAGGTTAATACATGATGCCTTGCATAATTTTGAAGCATGTAAAGGGATTCTATGACAGCCCTTTTAAAGTGCATGCTCTCTAAAGGCATATAGTAAACAAAAAAGAAAACACCTGCAATGACTAGAAATTTTTTAATTTCTTCCTTCATTTGTAGCCTCCTTTTTGATAAATTTTGATATTAACAAAATTATTCAACTTTGTCCTTACTAGAATCAATAAAGGAAACCTTAGTTACAAGATCACACTTTATGGTTTTGTCAATACAGATAAAATAATCTTTCATACAAGGGAATCTTACTTTGTAAAATACTGAAAGACCTTCTTTCTTGCTTTCTAAAATGCCAGCCTTTTTTAATATATTTAAATGTTTTGATATTGTTGATTGATCTACACCTATTTTATTTACAATTTCGCATACGCAAATTTCCTTTTCATTTAAAATTACGTCTAAAATTTTCAGCCTTGTCGGATGAGAAAGGGCCTTAAAAAATTCTGCGCGGAGTTCATAGATGTTTTCTGCCATGGGATTCACCTCCTATATTCCTATATTAGCATATAGGAAATATTAGGTCAACAAAAAATTTTCAAAAACCTAATAAGACAGAAGTTGGCTCATTGTATAATTAAACGCAACACCCAAAAAATTATAGAACCATAGTGAGAAATCCTGTATGATATAGATATTCAAAAAACCTCTAAACATACAGGGAGGTCTCACTATGGCTCAACATAATTGTACCACAAAATATCGCTCTTTTAAACACCTAAGTGTTTAATGAAAGAGGACAAATTGCTGTCCTGTACAAAGAAGGCAAAAGCATACGCTACATTGCAAGACAACTAGGTAGAGCTCCAAGTACTATCAGTAGGGAAATTAAGCGTGGTACTGTTACTCAGCTCAAATCTGATTTATCTACTTACGAAGCATATTTCCCCGAAGCAGGGCAGGCAGTATATGAAAAAAGGCGAAAAAATTGTGGTGCTAAACTCAAACTACCACTCGTTAAGGACTTCATTAGATTTGCGGAGGAAAAGATGCTTGAGAGAAAACCATGGTCTCCAGACAGCATAGTGGGTTATTGTAAAAGGGATCCCGATTGGAAAGATAAGCCCATGGTTTGTACTAAAACTCTGTATAACTATATAGACAGGAGACTGCTTAAAGTACGCAATATTGATTTATTGCTTAAGACGAGGCTAAAACCCAGGGATAAGATGAAGAAAAGAGAACCTAAACGGATTATGGGTAAAAGCATAGATTTAAGGCCAAAGGAAGTAAAGACACGTGAAGAATTTGGGCACTGGGAAATAGACACTGTAGTAGGCAAACGTTCTAATGATGCGGTTCTTTTGACATTGACGGAAAGGAAAACCAGGTATGAGCTCATATTTCTTCTAGATTCAAAGAATAGTGAAGCAGTAAAGAGAGTGTTTATGGAACTTAAAAGCAGCTATGGAGAATTATTTAGGGAAGTATTTCGTAGTGTAACAGCCGACAATGATTCGGAATTTAGTGAAATGTCAAATATTTTAGAGAGTCTAAGTAGCGGAGCATATTTTGCCCATCCTTACTCATTGTGGAAAAGAGCGAGCAACGAGAGGCAAAACGGGATTATAAGGCGTTTTATTCCTAAGGGCAAAGCAATAAAAGATATACCACTATCAGAGGTTAAGGAGATAGAGAGATGGATGAACCTAAGGTTTTACAATTTAAAAAGTAAAAATTTGGATGTCTATATAATACTTTTCTTTAAAAAAGTGTTGCATTTAATATTGCAATTTAGATATAATAAATAGGCATAGAGTTAAACATAGAGTAAGCAGCGGAAAATAATAAGTTGCAAACATTTTGCTAACATAATAAATAAAAACGCTTAAAAACAGCTGTGAAACAAACTTAATAATTTCCAGCAAAATTAGCAAAAAAACTTACTCTTTAGGGCTTTTTAAAACTTTTTAATGGTAATTAAAAATACACAAAAAATCCCTAAGAGGTCTGCAAAACCTTGATTCCCCAGTTCGAATCCGGGTGTCGCATCCATAATTATTGAGAGACCTTCTAAAGCCCTAAAGAAGGCTTATATTTTTTGATCTTCTGGGAGGGAAAAGTATGAAAGAATTGACCAGCATAGAAAATGTGGAAAACCTCATACGAGAAAATGGCATGGTGTTTTTTTATTTTTCCACGGAAGACTGTGGCATCTGTTCTTCCTTGCTTCCTAAGCTTGATAAAATGCTGGAAAGTTACCCCAAGGTAGAGAGTTTTCACATTTCTATTGACAAAATGCCGGCGGCATCTGGTAAATTCTCTGTTTTTACTGTTCCTACGATTATAGTGTATGTGGATGGAAGGGAAGCCATAAGAGAAGCACGGTTTATATCAATGGATGTTTTGGAAGAAAAGCTTTCAAAGTATTATTCTCTCTTCTTTGAAGAGAGCGCTTAGTTTTAATGAAATTTTAATGCAATGAATTGCTAGCTTTTCTTCCAAAATTTTTATATAATATTATGGGGTTGCTCATTAAATTTTATGGGGGAAGAGTTGTGAAGGGAAGGCTTATTTTAATTGTAGATGATGATAGGTTTACACGAAGAATATTAAGAGATATTTTGGAAAAAGAAGGGTATTCTATTATAGAAGCAAGAGATGGGGAAGAGGCTTTTAGGCTATACAAAGAGATGCTTCCAGACATGGTCATCTTGGACGTGGTGCTACCTGGGATGAGCGGATTTGACCTTCTAAAAATTTTAAGAAAAGAAGAGGAAAATCTAATGCTTCCCATTTTGGTGCTTACGGCTAAAGGGGATTTTGAAGAAAAGATAAAAGGGCTTGAACTGGGAGCTGATGATTATTTGGTAAAACCTGTAAATGAAAAGGAGCTGGTCATTAAAGTCAACAATTTGTTTCAGAGAATTGAGCACAATAGGATGGCTAATCCTTTAACGGGCTTAAGGGGAAACATAGACATAAAAGAAGAAATAAAGAGAAGGATTAAATCAAAAGAGCTTTTTGCTGTTTTGTACATAGATTTGGATAATTTTAAGTCTTACAACGACTACTATGGCTTTCTTAGAGGGGACGAAGTTATTAAACTTACAGCAAAGATTTTATCCGATGCTGTAGAGCTTGTTGGCAATGACAAGGACTTTTTAGGTCATATAGGTGGAGATGACTTCGTGATAATTACTACTCCCGAGAAAGCTGAGGAGATGTGCAAGTACATAATTTCTCGCTTTGACAGTGAAATAAAATTTTTATACGATAAAAAAGACAGAGAAAGAGGTTACATAGAGACCACTAGTAGAAGAGGAGAGAAGCTTAAGTTTCCTTTTGTGTCAGTTTCTATTGCTATTGTGACTAATGAATTTAGAGATTTTAGAAGCGATTTGGAAATAAGTGAAGTAGCGGCAGAACTCAAGAAAAAATTAAAACAGATGAAAGGGAGCTGCTATTTGAAAGATAGGAGAAGGGGTTAAATGGCATACAAAAAGTATGCCATATTTTTGTAATTTTTTACAGGAAGGGTGAATTTTTTGAATCCTCTTGTTCCTGAAAAAAGCGTCAATTGCGTTCTCCTAGATGGGAGAGAAATAGAAATTGGAAATGCTTTAGAAAGATTAGGCATAGAAGTCATATATACGGAAAAATGTGATGAACTTTATGAAGCTATTTCCTACCATCCTGATATTCTTGTGCACCCTGTAGAAGAGAAAGAAGTAATAGTGGCACCAAATGTTTCTCAAAGGTTTATTAACGAGCTTACAAAGTTTGGCATAAAAGTAATAAAAGGTAAAACTTTTCTTAAAAGAAACTATCCATATGATATAGCATATAATGTAGCAAGATTAGGGAATACAGCTTTTCACAATTTGAAATATACTGATCCGGTTTTGAGAGAGATTTTAGAGAAAAAAGGTGTGAAGTTTTTACATGTCAACCAGGGATACACTAAGTGCAATATGGCAATTGTGGATGAGAAAAGTTTTATAACTTCCGACAGAGGTATATTTGAAGTGGGAGTGAGAAGTGGATTTGATGTGCTCTTAATTGAGCCAGGGGGAATAATTCTAGAAGGGTTTGATTATGGGTTTATAGGAGGAGCAACGGGGCTTATAGGGGAGAAAAGATTGGCAGTGACAGGGACTTTTTATCATCATAAAGATTATGAAAAAATAATGGAATTTTTAAATAAAAAAGGAATTAAAATCACTTATCTGACTTCTGGTCAAATAAAAGACATCGGTTCCATCATTCCACTCTTTTGACCTGCACAAAAACGGAGCAATGTACACATACTATTAGCGAAAGGAGTGATAGAAATTGCAACTTTTTTCCATCGCAGTTTCAAATAAATTGAATATAGATGAAGAAAACTTGATATCTGCTTTTAAAAATTTATCAAATAAAGGAGTAAAAGTGATAGTTAGTTCAAATATATGCAGGAGTTCTACTTATTATGAATTGAAATTGGAAGAAAAATTTGCATTTGGCAAAGACAATAAAGCTAGGGATTTGATAGCAGAGGCTATTTCAGATATAATTGTAAACCATGCAGTCAATTGGATTGTATCAAAGCTTATTGGCAAATATTATTATTACTTTAGCCAACAGGAAAAAGATGATATAAGAAAAATTGCTTACAGTATTTTAGAAAGTGAAGACAATATAGAGACTTTTAAAAAGGTGAAGAGAAAAGAAATAGCTAAAGAGGTATTCGATTTTTTGGAAGAAAATAGGCACATTGATATAGAAGGTTTTGTGAATTTCAGGTTAAAAAGTTTTGTGGGAGAGCTGAGTGAAGTAGTAGATAAGGCAGTAGACGAGTTTTTAATGCAGAAAGAGTACAACGAGTTTGTAGGGCTTTTGAAATATTTTGTAGAGTTACAAGACTCCAAGTTAGAGGTTTTAAATGTGGTAGTGGATAAGGGAGGGAAGTTTCACCTCTACAATGAAAGTTATGAACCTTTATCCAGCGAATATATAAAAGAAATAGCGGGAGAACTTCAGGAAGGTGTTGTGACGGATGAGGACGCTTTGATGAGCATTTTGATAACTATTGCTCCTCAAAAGATATTTTTTCACTCAGTAAATTACTTAAAAAATAAAGAGATTTTGGACACGATAAAAAAGGTATTTACCAATAGGGTGGAGATTGTGTGTTCTGAAGTTAAATGCGAAAAGTGAAAATGGTTATTGACAAATGGCTTTAATGGGGATATAATGAATTAAAAATTGAATATGAAGGCAATGATGGGAAGAGTAGATATTCATAAGGAACATCACAGAGATTGAGTGACATAGGCTGAGATCACTCAAATGTTCCGAATATCGAAGACCACCCCGGAGCTGCGGATGATGAGTCCGAACGGTTATTCCGATATAATACCAGAGTATAAAGAAGAGTGGAACCGCAGATGACCTCTGCCTCTTTACGGGGTAAGAGGTTTTTTATTTAAAATTATACAAATTTATACAAAGGAGGTTAAGGCGATGGTAATTACTTTAAGGGACGGCACGAAAAGAGAATTTGAAAAGGGAATCACTGTGTATGAAATTGCAAAAAGTATAAGCGATAAACTGGCGAGAGAGGCTGTGGGAGGAAAATTTAATGGTAAGATAGTAGAGCTTAATACGAAGATTGAAGAAGATGGGGAGTTAGAGATTTTGACTTTTGAAGATGAAGAGGGGAAAAAGATTTACTGGCACACTTCTTCCCATATTCTGGCACAAGCTGTCAAAAGGCTTTTTAAAGATGTCAAACTGGCAATCGGCCCTGCCATAGACAATGGCTTTTACTACGATTTTGATACAGAAAGGCCTTTCACAACAGAAGATTTTGAGGCTATAGAGGAGGAAATGAATAAAATAATAAAAGAGGACTACAAATTAGAGAGATTTGTCCTTTCAAAAGAAGAAGCTATAAAGTTTATGAAAGAAAAAGATGAGCCCTATAAGGTAGAGTTGATTGAAGAGATACCAGAAGGAGAAGAAATTTCCTTTTACAAGCAGGGAGAGTTTGTGGACCTATGTGCAGGACCTCACCTCCCCTCTACAGGCATGGTAAAGGCTATTAAATTGCTTTCAGTAGCTGGTGCTTATTGGAAGGGCGATGAGAAGAACAAGATGCTGCAAAGAATATATGGCATAAGCTTCCCCAAGAAGAGCATGCTGGACGAGTACCTACATATGATGGAAGAGGCTAAAAAGAGGGACCACAGAAAATTGGGGAAGGAGCTTGACTTATTTAGCATACATCCTGAAGGGCCTGGTTTTCCATTTTTCCATCCGAAGGGCATGATTATAAGGAATATATTGGAGGATTTTTGGAGAAAAGAGCACATAAAGAGGGGATACCAGGAGATAAGAACTCCTATAATTTTAAACGAGGAGCTCTGGAAGAGGTCTGGACACTGGGACCACTACAAAGAGAACATGTACTTTACGGAAATTGACGGACAGACTTATGCGATAAAACCGATGAACTGCCCTGGAGCGATGTTAGTTTATAAGTCAACACTTCACAGCTATAGAGATTTGCCGTTAAGGCTTTGCGAGCTGGGATTAGTCCACAGGCATGAGCTTTCTGGAGTGCTGCACGGGCTCATGAGGGTGAGAAGTTTCACGCAGGACGATGCTCACCTTTTCATGACTCCAGAACAGGTGGAAGATGAGATTTTAGGGGTAATAAACCTGGTTGACTATTTCTACAAGATATTCGGATTTGAGTATCATGTGGAACTTTCTACAAGACCTGAGAATTCTATGGGAACAGATGAAGAGTGGGAGCTGGCGACAAATGCCTTGATTTCTGCTTTAAAGAGAGCTAATCTGCCTTACAAGGTGAATGAGGGAGAAGGGGCTTTTTACGGGCCTAAGATAGATTTCCACTTAAAGGACAGCATAGGTCGCACATGGCAGTGCGGGACAATTCAACTGGATTTCCAGATGCCAGAGAGGTTTGAACTGGAGTATATAGGACCAGACGGAGAAAAACACAGACCTATAATGTTGCACAGGGTGATTTACGGCAGCATAGAAAGGTTTATTGGAATTTTAACAGAGCATTTTGCAGGAGCTTTTCCCACATGGCTTGCGCCTGTGCAGGTGAGAGTTTTGCCTATTTCTGAAAAGCACCATGAATATGCGAGAAAAGTCTATGAGCGCTTGCAGGAGCACGATATAAGGGTTGAGCTGGATGACAGAAATGAAAAAATAGGATACAAGATAAGGGAAGCACAGCTTCAAAAAATTCCTTACATGCTGATTGTGGGAGATAGGGAAGTAGAAGAGGGAAATGTTTCGTTAAGGTCCAGAAAAGATGGGGATTTGGGGCCAATTTCTCTAGACAATTTCATAGAAAAAATTCTAAAAGAGATAGCTACAAAAGCGCTCTAAAATCAAAATGTCCCTTTTCAAAAGGGGCATTTTGATTTCTTGAAAGAATTTTAAAAACATGGTAAGCTAAAATTAAAATATTTTATTTTGAAGGGAAGGGACATGAAAAGGGATATTGAAGTTTACAGGTATTTGAGGCATAACATAAGGATGAATCTATTCAATGGGATTGCATGGGCAATAGGCTTTAACATGGTTAACCCTTTTATCGGAATATATGCCATAAAATTGGGAGCGAATGACTTTCAGGTTTCTCTTTTAAATTCGCTTCCCGCTCTAATGGTGGTAGTTTCAGTTATTCCTGTGACCTACTTGATTAATAAACTAGAGGATGTTCACAAGTTTTCCTATGTAACTTTGTATATAGCAAGGACCTTTTATTTTTTGTTAGCCCTCGCTCCATTTTTTAGGAAAGATATTCAGCCATGGATAGTGGTATTGCTTGTAGGGCTTATGAACCTGCCTTCTGTCACTGTTGGAATGTGCTGGCAGTCATTTATGAGCGAATTGATACCTCAAGAGTATAGAAGCAAGGTTTTCGCTGATAGAAATTTTTGGACTACTATTGTAGGGACGATAGTGGTACTCCTCACAGGTTGGCTTCTTGACATAATAAAATTTCCATGGAATTATCAGATTATATTCACTGTGGCTTTTATATTTGGATTAATAGAGGCCTATTATTTTTCGAGGTTCCATGTGGTCAAAAGGGAGAAAAAGGAAGTGAGCAATTTTGCTCAAGCCTTTAAAAATATGTTTGAAAGCAAGAAGTTTATCTACTTCAACGCTACCTCATTTTTGTACTATTTTGTCTGGATGATGGCGTGGCCAATTTTTACAATTTACAAAGTAAACTATCTTCATGCCAATAATGCCTGGATGAGCATTTTCACTATTGTGTCTTCTATAGGGTCGATTATAGCTTTTTACAGATGGGCAGACTTGTCCAATAGGAAAGGAAATGGATATGCTGTGGCACTAAGCGCCCTGCTAATTGGGTTTATACCTCTTATGTGGGCTACGGCAAAGAACTTGTACGTTGGTGCGGTTTTTGATTTTTTTGGGGGAATAGCAGTAGGCGGGTACAACATGCTTTTATTGAACTGGCTTTTGGAGCTTTTGCCTCCAGGTTCTGAAAAGATGACTTACATAGGAGTTTTTACTTTTATCACTCAAATAGCTGCTTTTGTCTCTCCTGTTGTGGGAATGTGGCTTTACACGAAGATGGGGTATGTCACCTTTATGGTGTTTACAGGTATAGTGAGAATTCTCGTGAGCCTTCTTTACTTTGTGGTGGCATCCTATGAAGAAAAGATAGAGGAAGAAGAAAAGGTAGGGGGAATAAGATGAGATATCTTACAGCTGGAGAATCACACGGGGAGGCTTTGATTGCCATTATTGAAGGGCTTCCTTCAAATCTTTTTATTGATGCAGAATTTATCAATAAAGAGCTGGAAAGAAGACAAAAAGGCTACGGCAGAGGAGGAAGGATGGCTATTGAAAAAGATGAAATACGTATAATAAGTGGGGTAAGGGATGGGAAGACTACTGGTGCCCCTCTTACAATGGAGATTAAAAATAGGGATTATAAAAACTGGAAGGATAAAAAGGTTCCTCCTGTCACAAGGCCCCGGCCAGGACATGCAGATTTACCCGGTTCTATTAAGTATAACCAGAGAGATATAAGAAATATTTTGGAAAGAGCCAGTGCCAGAGAGACGGCGGCAAGGGTGGCAGTTGGAAGTGTTGCCAAGCTTCTCTTGAAAGAATTGAATATATCTTTAAAAAGCAGAGTTTTGGAGATTGGAGGAGCAAAAAGAGAAGAAAAGTGGAAAAGGCTTATTGAAAAGGCGAAAAAAGAAGGGGATACTCTGGGAGGAATAATAGAGATTGTGATTGAAGGGGTGCCTGTTGGGCTGGGAAGCCATGCTCAGTGGGACAGAAAGTTGGATGCGTTACTCGCTTATCATGTGATGAGCGTTCAAGGCATAAAAGGTGTTGAATTTGGACTGGGATTTGAAGGGGCAAGACTTCCCGGATCGCTGGTGCACGATGATATATATTACAAGGAAAACGAGGGTTTTTATAGAAAGACGAATAATGCCGGAGGCATTGAGGGAGGCATGTCAAACGGGAATCCTATAGTGATAAGGGCTGCTATGAAGCCAATTCCCACTCTTTTACGGCCTCTTGACTCTGTGGATATAGCTACAAAAGAAAAGACAAAAGCTATTTATGAAAGGTCGGATGTCACTGCTGTTGAAGCTGCTGCTTGTGTTTTGGAGGCTGTCTGTGCATGGGTGATTGCTGATGAATGCCTTAAAAAATTTGGCGGTGATTCAGTTGAGGAGCTAAAGAGAAACTATGCTTCCTACAAAGAGTATGTCAAGATGTTTTAAAATTTATTGACAAAAAAATAAAATAATGATAAACTAAAAACGCGAATAAGTAGAAGCGCCCGCTTCTCACCTTTCGCCATAGGGCAGAAAGGTTTCTTCTTGAAAGTCAAAAGTAATATGGGCGAAGAAGCGGGTGGATTATCCGCTTTTATTTTTTGATAATTTTTAGGAGGTGTGTATTTATTAACCATCGGGATTTTCAGGTAAATGAGCAAATTAGGGACAAAGAGGTAAGGCTTATTGACCAGGATGGCAAGCAGATAGGGATAATGTCTGCCAAGGAAGCTTATAAGATTGCACAGGAGAGGCATTTGGACCTTGTGAAGATCGTTCCCAATGCCAATCCCCCTGTTTGTAAATTGATGGATTTTGGCAAGTACAGGTATGAGCTTAGCAAGAGGGAAAAAGAAGCTAAGAAAAAACAAAAGATAATAAATGTGAAGGAGATAAGGATGTCCCCTAATATTGAAGACCATGACTTTGGAGTCAAATTGAAAAGTGCGATTAAGTTTTTAAAGGATGGGGACAAGGTGAAGGTGACTATAAGGTTTAGGGGGAGAGAGGCGGCTCACACCTCCCTGGCAGAAGACCTTTTGAAGCGCTTTGCTGAGGAACTGAGGGAGTACGGCAATGTAGAAAAGGCGCCGAGCATGGATGGTCGCAACATGATGATGGTAATAGCACCTAAAAAACAGTAGAAGAGGAGGATAATTATGGCAAAAATAAAGATGAAAACTCATAGGGGAGCAGCAAAGAGATTTAAGGTGTTAAAATCCGGAAAAGTAAAGAGGATGAAAGCTTATAAGAGTCACCTTTTGACTCACAAAAGTTCAAAGAGGAAGAGAAGATTAAGAAAAGCTACTTATTTAGAGGGAGCAAGTGCCAAGACTATAAAGCGTCTTTTACCATATTCATAAAAATAGGAGGTTGTAAAAATGGCTAGGGTAAAATCCGGAAAAGTTACGAGAAGAAGGCATAAAAAGATACTAAAGCTTGCAAAAGGTTACTGGGGAGCGAAAAGCAAGCTCTTCAGAGTTGCTAATCAGGCTGTAATGAAGTCTTTGATGTACGCTTATATTGGAAGAAAGTTAAGGAAGAGAGATTTCAGAAGGCTTTGGATTACCAGGATTAATGCAGCTGCAAGAGCTCATGGTATTTCTTACAGCAGGTTTATAAACGGTCTCAAGAAAGCAGGGATAGAGATCAACAGAAAGATGCTTTCAGAAATGGCAATACACGATGAAAAGGCTTTTGCAGAGTTAGTGAACATAGCTAAACAGCAATTAAACGCATAAGGCCAGTTTTAGATGGCCTTTTGCTTTAATAAAAAAGAGTGGTGCAATATGCTCATAACGAGTGAGGACAATAGCTTTATAAAGAAGATTAAAAAGCTAAAAGATAAAAAAGGGCGATATGAAGAAAAGCTCTTTTTTGTAGAAGGATTAAACAGCGTAAAAGAAGCCTTGGATAGTGACTTTAAAGTGGAGTATGTGGTAGTAGGGGAAGATGTGGAATTTGAGTTTAAAGGAGATTTTAAGCTAATACGCATTGCAAATAAGCTGTTTAAAAAAATCAGTGATACGGTGACTCCTCAAAAAATAATGGCGATTGTGAGGATGCCAGTGTACCGCGAAGAAGATTTTATAAAAGAAGAGGGCGTGTACGTTATAGCAGATAATGTACAGGACCCGGGAAATCTTGGGACAATCATAAGAACGGCTGATGCTTTTGGGGTTGATGCTGTTTTTACAATAAATAACTCTGTTGATATATATAACCCAAAAGTTCTCAGAGCCTCAATGGGGTCAATCTTTCACATTCCTGTCATTGCTACAGCAAATGAAGTGCTTTACAAACTTAAAGGAAAAGGTGTCAAAGTTTTTGCCACGCACCTAAAAGGGGAAAAATTTGTGCATGAAGTTGAGATAGACAAAGGTACAGCTTTTATTCTGGGAAATGAAGCAAGGGGAGTGAGCTCTTTAGATTTTGTAGACGGCTTTATAAAAATTCCTATGACAGGAAGAGCAGAATCACTGAATGTTTCCATTGCGGCAGCAATATTTTTGTACGAATCACAAAGGCAGAGGTTGATAAAAAATAAGTAAAATGGTATAATCTTAAAAAAATACAGCCAAATGCGATGAAGGAGTAAAGTACATTATCGAAGGCCACAGGGAGATGGCGCCGTAGACTGAGAGCGCCATTGGCAGGTAGATAATGGAAGTTCTCTCTGGAGCAGCGTGCTGAACCAATAGTAGGCATTGCCGGGCGACCGTTACCTAAAATGAGGGAGCACCTCAAATGGGGTGCTAAGATAGGTGGTACCGCGGAATTCTTCGTCCTATGACGGAGGATTTTTTATTTTATAATCACAAGAAAAGGGGTTGAAAAAGGGATGGAGGAGTTACTAAAAGAGCTTTCTAAAAGAGCAGAAGAAGAGATTCTTAAGGCAAAAAGCCTTCAAGAAATTGAAAGTTTAAGGGTTAAATATTTGGGGAAAAGGGGCGAGCTTACGCAAATTTTGAGAGGGATGGGAAGTTTAAGCCCTGAAGAAAGGCCAGTGATAGGGCAGTTAGCCAATGATGTGAGAGAAAAAATAGAGAATATGATTTTGGAGAGAAGAGAAAAAATTGCCAAAGAAGAAAAGGAAAGAAAGATAAAAGAAGAGTACATAGATATTACCATGCCAGGCAAGCCTTACAAATACGGGCATAAGCATCCTATTACTCTTGTGATGGATGAAATTAAAAGAATTTTTCTGGGCCTAGGTTTTTCTATTGCAGAAGGGCCAGAAGTAGAGCTTGCTTACTACAATTTTGAAGCTTTGAACACTCCGGAAGACCATCCTGCTCGCGACTTGCAGGATACTTTTTACATAACTTCTGATATACTTTTGAGGACGCAAACTTCTCCGGTTCAAGTGAGGACTATGGAAAAGACCAAACCACCTATAAGAGTTATTTCGCCCGGCAGAGTCTACAGGTCTGATGACATAGACGCAACGCACTCTCCGGTTTTCCATCAGATGGAGGGTTTAGTGGTAGATGAGGGCATCACAATGGGGGATTTGAAAGGGGTTTTAAACGTATTTGCTAAAAAGTTTTTCGGGGAGAGTACGCGGACAAAATTTAGGCCCCACTTTTTCCCCTTCACAGAGCCCAGTGCAGAAATGGATGTAAGCTGTTTTGCTTGTGGCGGTAAGGGATGCCGTGTGTGCGGCTACACCGGCTGGATTGAGATTTTAGGTGCAGGCATGGTCCATCCTAATGTCTTGAGGATGTCAGGAATTGACCCTGAGAAGTATACCGGTTTTGCCTTTGGGTTGGGAATAGACAGGATAGCGATGTTAAAATATGGGATAGAAGATTTGAGATTGTTATTTGAAAACGACATGAGATTTATAGAACAATTTTAAGGGGTGAGCTTATGTTAGTGTCTCTTTCTTGGTTGAAAGAATTTGTAGATATAGATGAAGACGCTAAGACAATAGCCGAAGGGTTGACCATGTCTGGTTCGAAAGTGGAAGGCATAAAAAGTTACGGGGAAGAAATTTCCAATGTAGTTGTAGGGCAGATTGTATCTTTGGAAAAACATCCTAATGCAGATAAATTGTGGGTTGGGATTGTGGACATTGGAAGTGAAAAATTGCAGATTGTCACAGGGGCAGAAAATATAAAGGTAGGGGCCTATATACCGGTAGCATTGCACGGTGCTACTCTTCCGGGTGGAGTGAAGATAAAAAGAAGCAAATTAAGAGGAGTAGAGTCTGAGGGCATGATGTGTTCTGCGGAAGAGCTGGGGCTTGATGAGAGCCTGCTGCCTGAGTATCAGAGAAACGGGATATTCATCCTGCCTCCACTTCCTCTTGGGATGGACATAAATGAGGCATTGCAGCTTAAAGATGATGTTTTAGAATTTGAGATAACGCCAAATCGCCCCGACTGTCTATCTGTAGTTGGAATTGCGAGAGAGACTGCGGCAACTTTCAGAAAATCTTTCAGAATGCCAGAAATCAGAGTTACAGAAGTGGAGGAGCCCAATCCTGCCAGAGTGACTATAGAGGCGCCGGACCTTTGCTACAGGTACGTTGCGAGGGTCGTGAAAAATGTCAAAATAGGTCCTTCCCCCATCTGGATGCAGGTAAGGCTGTTGAAGGCAGGTATAAGGCCTATAAACAACGTAGTAGATGTGACTAACTATGTGATGCTGGAGCTGGGACAGCCTCTGCACGCTTTTGATTTGGACAAAGTAAAGAATAAACACATAATTGTGAGAAGGGCAAGAGACGGAGAAAAATTGGTTACTCTAGACGGGAAAGAGAGGATTTTAGATAGTTCAATGCTTGTGATAGCGGACGAAGAAAAGGCAATAGGCCTTGCAGGAGTAATGGGAGGAGAGAACACAGAAATAACGGATTCCACTGTGAATATACTCATAGAGAGTGCCAATTTCAAAGGCAGCAATATAAGGCATACCTCCAAAAAGCTGGGTCTTAGAAGCGAGGCTTCAGCGAGGTTTGAAAAAGGGCTAGACCCAGAAATTACAGTTCTTGCCTGTGAGAGAGCAGCCCAGCTCATGGAAAAGTACTGCGGTGGAGAGGTATTAAAAGGAATTGTGGATGAATATCCTAAGCCAATGGAAAGAACAGTATTGACTGTAAGACCTGATAGGATAAATAAATTTTTGGGCACAAATTTAGCTACCTCTGAAATGATTGAGATCTTAAGGTCTTTAGAATTTGAAGTAGTTGAAAAAGGAGAAGAGCTTGAAATAAAAGTTCCTCACTTCAGAAAAGATGTGACTATGGAGGCAGATATTGCAGAAGAAATAGCTAGGCTTTATGGTTACAACAATATTGAAGATAGTCTGATGAAAAATGCTCAGACCACTTTAGGTTCTCTCACAAAAGAGCAGCAGCTGGAAGAAAAGGCGAGAGAAGTATTGCTGGCTTGTGGACTAAATGAGATTGTCACAATGTCATTTATGGGAGAGAGGGATTTAGACAGAATAAATGTTCCTAAAGACAGTGTTTTGAGGAAAGCTGTCAAGATAATAAATCCCCTTGGCGAAGAGCAAAGCCTTATGAGGACTACACTTTTGCCTTTTATGCTAAATGTGGCTTATACCAATTACAGCAGAAAAGTGGGGGAATTTAGGGCTTTTGAAATCTCAAGGGTATTTTTACCAAAAGAACTGCCTTTGAAGGAACTGCCTGAAGAGGTAAAGACTATTTCTCTGGGAATGTACGGCAAGGAAGTGGACTTTTACACCATAAAAGGAGTAATTGAAGAACTGCTTGAAGTGATGGGGATTGTTGATGTAGAATATGTGAGGGCAGAGGAACCTTCTTATCATCCTGGAAGGTCAGCAAAAATACTCTTTAAAGAAGAAGTATTGGGTGTCTTTGGAGAAGTTCATCCGGATGTTTTGGAAAATTATGACTTGCCCGTGAGAGTGTATGCGGGAGAGTTGAATTTGGATAAAATCATAAAATTTGCTAATGTAGATAAAAAGTACAACCCGCTTCCCAAATACCCTGCAGTTGAAAGGGATATCGCAGTGGTCGTAGATGAGGATTTGTTTGTGGCTGAAGTTGAAAAAGTAATAAAAGAGACCGGCAGAGGGTTTGTAGAAAAAACTGCCCTGTTTGATGTTTACAAAGGACCCAACATCCCTGAAGGAAAGAAGAGCGTCGCCTTTTCCATCTGGTACAGGTCTTATGAGAAAACCTTGACCGACGAAGAAGTCAATGAAGTCCATGCTAGGATAGTTAAGGCTTTGGAGGAAAAATTGGGGGCTAAATTGAGGTAAAAAAAGAAGGAAAATTGCTTTTTATGTAGAAATAAATAGAATAATAAAGGATTAAGGGGATGTTTCTGTGGAGTTAAACAGGGTTAGTGTAACGATTAATGGCAATGAGTATATTTTAAAGTCCGATTATCCTGAAGAGCATGTAATAAAACTTGCAAATTATGTAGACAATGTAATTAAAGAATTGATGCAGAGCCATAAAAATCTTTCACAGGTTCAGCTGTTCTTGCTTGCTTCTTTGAACATTGCCGATGAGCTTTTCATGTCTAAGGAGGAAAACAATGCAATAAAAAAAGAGCTGCTTTCATTGAAGACGGAATTAGAAGAAAAAAATAGGCGGATAAAAGAGCTGGAACAAGAGCTAGAAAATACTGTAAATAAACTTTTGGAGACAGAAGAAGAGTTCAGGCAGTTTTTAGAAACATTTGACCAAGAAAAGTAAAGGTGGTTGGATGAAAAGGGTTGAACTATTGGCACCGGCAGGGGATTATAATGCGCTTTTAAATGCTGTAAATGCAGGCTGTGATGCCGTTTATTTAGGAGGCAAGAATTTTGGGGCAAGAGCTTATGCCCCTAATTTTGATTATGAGGACCTTGAGAAGGCGTTAGAGTTTTGTCATTTGAGGGATGTTAAGGTTTATGTGACTGTCAACACTCTGATATTAAACGAAGAAATGGATAAACTTGTAGAGTACATTGACTTTTTATACTCAATTGGGGTAGATGCTGTTATAGTGCAAGATTTAGGAGTGCTCAAATTTCTAAGAGAAAATTATCCGGATTTTGAAGTGCACGCCAGTACGCAGATGACAGTACATAACCTGGAAGGCGTGCGGGAATTAGCTAAAAGAGGTGTGTCTAGGGTTATTTTATCAAGAGAATTAACTCTTAAAGAAATAAAAGATATTGCTTCCAATTCCCCTATAGATGTAGAGGTTTTTGTTCACGGGGCTATGTGCGTGAGCTATTCAGGTCAGTGCTTTATGAGCAGCCTCATAGGGGGAAGAAGCGGCAACAGAGGGAGATGTGCTCAACCCTGCCGTTTGAAGTATTCTTTAGTCAACAAGGAAGGGAATATTTTAAAAGAGAATTTGCACCTTCTGAGTATGGCGGATTTGTGCACAATTGAACATATACCTCTCCTTATTGAAGCAGGCGTTTCTTCTTTTAAGATTGAGGGAAGGATGAAAAGTCCGGAATACGTCGCTTCTGTTGTGAAAGCTTACAGAGATGCCATAGACAGTTATTACGAAGAGAGAGCTTTTGATAGTACTAAAGCCATGGAAGAAATGGCTAAAGTCTTCAATAGAGGTTTTTCTACGGGGTATTTGTTTGAGAGAAAGCCTTCCAAGATGAGCTATGTTACTCCTAAGAATATAGGGGTGCCTGTTGCGGAGGTAGTAAAAACCAAAGGGAGAGAAGTAAAAGTAAGGCTTCTTCAAGACATAAGAAAGGGAGATGGGATTTCTGATTCAAAGGGAGAAAAAGGGCACAGGATACAGGAAATCATAAAAAATGGGCAGAAAGTAGATGTGGCTTTTAAAGGGGAGATAGTGACCCTTTATTTGGATTTTTACCCCAAAGAAAAAGATATTTTGAATAAAACTTACGATTACCTTTTAAATGAAAGTTTAAAAAATTTGCCAGAGAAAAAGGTTCCTGTGAAAATTTATGCAGAATTGAAAAAAGAGATGCCTTTTGTAGTTAGAGTAGAAGATGGAATTTTCTTTGGGGAAGCGAACAGTGGAAGTATTCCGCAGGTAGCTAAAAAGGTTTCTATAGAAGAGGATTTTCTAAAGGACAAGTTGTCTCAGATTGGCGATACGCCTTTTTATCCTGAGAAAGTAGTTGTAAGTTTAGATAAAGGGCTTTTCATGCCTGTAAAGGACATTAAGGAGACAAGAAGGAAGGCAATATATGAATTAAAGTTAAAAAAATTGGCTTTCTATCAAAGGGAAAAGCTACAGAAAAAAGTTAAGCTTCCAGAGGGAAGGGAAAAGAGTGAAAGTCCAGTTTTGACCTTCTACACTGATAAATTAAATCATCTAGAAATCGCAGCATCTCTGGGGATACAGTATGTTTATTTTGATTACAAACTCAATGAAAGTATCTTAAAACAAGCAGTTAAATTGCTGGAAGGAAAAGATACTGTACTTGTTGCTGCTTTTCCTTCAATTTTAAGAGAAGAGATGAAAGATATTGAAAGGCAATTGCGGCTTTTAAGAGAATTGGATATACGGAATATCCTTGTTTCCAATTTGGAGCTTTATCATATTTTAAAAAATAGTGACTTTAGACTGTTTATTGATTATCCTCTCAATGTTTTCAACAGCCTTGCTGTAGAGTATTTTAATGCTTACGCTGTGACCCTTTCTTATGAACTTACGCTTGAGCAGATGAAAGACATTGCAAAAAGAAGCGATATAAAGTTTGAGGCAGTGATATATGGTCACCTTCCTCTTATGACTACGGAATACTGCCCTATAAGAAATTTAGTGGGTTGCGACAGGGCAAAATGCGAAAAGGGTTACTATTTTCTTAAAGATAGGAAAGGTAAATTGATGCCTATAAAGAGCAATGGTTTTTGCAGGATTCAGATTTTAAATGGGGATGTGCTCTTTATGGCAAATCACATGGAAGAGCTGAAAAAATCCGGCCTTTCTTTTCTCAGAATAAATGATACAATAGAAGAAGATGAGGAAATAGAAAAAATTTTACAAATGCATATAAAAGCATTAGAAGGAGAAAAAATTGAGGTTCCAGAGGGAAACTATACCAAAGGACATTTTTACAGAGGAGTTTTGTAGTCATGAAGGGAATGAGGGAAAAAACTTTAAAAAGCCTTGAGTTTGACAAAATAGTTAAGCTAATTGCGAATGAATGCGACTCAGAGCTTGGGAGAGAAAAAGTTTTTGACATAGAGATAAAAAAAGATTTAAAGGCAATAGAATTTGAATTAGACTTGCTCAATGAGGCAGTGAAATTTATCTATTCCTATGGGGATATATCTTTTTCTTTTCAAGACATAAGAGAGCATGTAAAAAAAGCGCAGATTGATTACATCCTCTACAACAGGGAACTTTTAGGTATTAAAAATTTTCTCAGCCTTGTGGAGGAAGTCAAGGCCCACTTTAAATCGCTGTATGACAGGGAAGACTTTTTATTGCTTAAAGAATTTGATAAAAGGCTTGTTCCTCTAAAAAGTTTAAAGGAGAAGATTGAGAATACGGTGATTTCTGAAGATGAGATCTCAGATGAAGCCTCTCCGGTTTTGAAAGCAATAAGGAGGCAGAAGGCATCAATAAATGAGAAGATAAAGTCTACTTTAAATTCTATAATTTCTACAAGGCAAAAAGAACTTCAAGAGCCAATAATAACAATGAGACAGGGAAGATATGTCGTGCCAGTAAAACAGGAATACAGGAATGTGTTTAAAGGCATAATACACGACCAGTCTTCCACAGGGGCTACTTTGTTCATCGAGCCTATCCAAGTAGTAGATTTAAACAATGAATTGAGGGAGTTAGAATTAAAGGAGCAGAAGGAGATAGAAAGGATACTTTTTGAACTTTCTCAGGAAGTTAAGAAGAATGCTGAAGCTATTTTCAAAGATGTTGAAGTGGTATCTGAACTGGATTTCCTATTTGCAAAAGCCCGTTATTCAATAAAGATAAAAGCTTCAAGGCCTGAACTAAATACTTCAGGGTATGTAAATCTCAAAAAAGCGCGCCATCCTTTGATAGACCCTGAGAAAGTCGTCCCAATAGACATACACATAGGAAGAGAGTTTACTACCTTGGTAATTACAGGTCCTAACACAGGAGGTAAAACTGTCACTTTAAAGACAGTAGGGCTTTTGACTTTGATGGCGATGGCAGGAATAAACATTCCTGCAGAAGAGAAATCCCAGATTTCCATATTCGAAGATGTCTTTGTGGACATAGGCGATGAGCAGAGCATTGAGCAAAGTTTGAGCACCTTTTCTTCTCACATGACAAATATAGTGAGTATTCTTAAAAAGGTCAATAAGAATTCTTTGGTGCTTTTGGATGAGTTGGGGGCAGGGACTGACCCTCTTGAAGGTTCTGCACTTGCTATGAGCATCTTGGACTTTCTCCACAGGACAGGATGCAGGACAATAGCCACCACCCATTACAGTGAGCTCAAGCAGTACGCCTTGAAGACCAAGGGCGTGGAAAATGCCAGTGTCGAGTTTGATGTGGAGACCTTACGGCCTACTTACAGGCTTATCATAGGTATTCCTGGAAGGAGCAATGCTTTTGAGATTTCAAGAAGGCTTGGGCTTTCAGAGGAAATAATTGAAAATGCCAAGAGCTACATGTCTGGTGAGGCCATAAGGTTTGAGGATGTCATTAAAGACGTAGAAGAAAAAAGAAAAGATCTAGAAAATGCTTATCAGGAAGTAGAAAGGCTAAAAAAAGAAGTGGAAGTCTTAAAAGAGGAATTAGAAAAGGAGAAGAGAAAGCTCGAATCTCAAAAAGATAAAATATTGAAAGAGGCTAAAGAAAAAGCTAGGGAGATAATTAAAGAAGCAAAGCAGACTGCAGAGGAAGTAATAAAGAGGATAAAAGAGGCAGAAGAAAAAGAGAAAAACAAAGACAGGGCGATACAGGAAATAAGGGAGAAGATCAAGAAAAATCTAGAAGAGTTGGAAGAAGAGGTTTTAAAACCTAAGGAATTTTCTTATGGCAAAATCCCTGATTCTTTAAAAGCTGGACAGACTGTTTATATTGTCCCATTAGACCAAAATGGAATTGTTCTCTCTCCACCGGATGCATCAGGAAATGTTGAAGTGCAGGCGGGAATTTTGAAGATGACAGTTCACATAAGCAATTTGAGAGTCAAAGAAGAGCAGGAACAGGAAGAAGTGAAAAAGGGTTACAGCAGGTTTATCAATGAAAAGGCAAAGTCGATAAGCCCCTCTCTTGATGTCAGAGGTATGACTTTGGACGATGCTCTTTTGGAAGTGGAAAAATACATTGACGATGCGTATCTGGCAGGGCTTAATCAAGTGACTATAATACACGGAAGGGGTACAGGAGTTTTGAGGACGGGAATTGCCAAATTTTTAAGAAATAGTAAGTATGTAAAATCCTTTAGGCTAGGCAGATATGGTGAGGGCGGTGATGGTGTCACCATTGTTGAATTGCACAGCAGATAGGAGGGGACTTATGTACCTTGTGAGTGCCTGTTTGGCAGGGATAAACTGCAAATATGACGGCGGCAACAATGAAAGAGAAGAGATAAAAAATTTAGTAAGGGAAGGCAAAGCTATTTTGGTTTGCCCTGAGCAGTTAGGGGGGCTTCCAACTCCTAGACTTCCTTCTGAGATAAGGGGAGATAGAGTTTTTAATGTTAAGGGAGAGGAAGTCACTGAGAATTTTTACAGAGGAGCGTATGAGACTTTAAAAATAGCTGAGCTTTACGGTATAAAAGAGGCAATTTTTAAAGCCAAAAGCCCTTCTTGTGGATGTGGGCAGATATACGACGGGACCTTTTCCGGTAGATTGATTGAAGGCGACGGGATAACTACAAGGATTTTAAAACAAAATGGAATAAGAGTGATGACGGAAGTGGAATTTTGCGAAAAAACAAAAAAGAGTGAGTAAAACAGCTTCCCCTACATAAAATTGTAGGGGAGGTGTTTTTGTTGAGGAGGAAAAAGTGGGGTTATAGGAGAGTAAAAGGCCTTTACATATATTTGATTTACACCATTGTAGCACTAATTTTTTTCTATTATTTTACGGAATACAGATTAAAGCCGGCGATAATTGCTGTAAGTGAAACTCTGGCAAAAGAGACAGCAGTGAATACCATAAACGATGCTATAAATGAAAGAGTGCTCAAAGGGATAGAGTACAAAGACTTGGTTTATGTTAGAACAGACAACAACGGAAAAGTTTCGATGCTTCAGGCTAATACGATTGAGATGAATCTTTTGGCTTCAAAAATCACGAGAGAAGTCAAAGAAAATTTGAATAGTATAGGGCCTTTATATGCAAAAATCCCTTTGGGGTCCGTGTTTTCTAGTGATTTATTTGCAAATGTAGGGCCCAGAATAAAAGTTGGCCTTTTGCCTGTCGGGGCAGTTGATGTGGACTTTAGCTCTCAATTTGAGCCGGCAGGAATAAATCAAACAAGGCACAGGATTTATTTGGACATACGCACCACTATAAGGATAATTGCCCCCTTGACATCAGACGAAGTGCAGGTTACCTTGCACATGCCTATTGCTGAAAGCATAATAGTTGGAGATGTGCCGGCAAGCTATGTTGATGTCAACGGGGATAAATTTACTGTTCCAGTTCCCCAGCCTTCTGATTCGAAAGTGGAAATCAAGAAATGACTATTGAAATTTTGTCGAGAAGCTGATATAATAAAAAACGTGTGAAGTGGGGACGTAGCTCAGTTGGGAGAGCACCTGCCTTGCAAGCAGGGGGTCGGGAGTTCGAATCTCCTCGTCTCCACCATTTTTTTATTTGATGGGTATCTGATATCCTCAAGGGATATTTTAGATTGTGGAAGATAAAAACTTTGTCAACGAACTGTAATACCCGTTTAGGGTATTTTTTTTGCCTTCTTCAAGTTTAGCATTTTTTTCTTCAAAATGCAGGATTTTTTACTTTTTTGTCGAATTATTAAAACAATGGGCTCAGGAGGTGAGATGAATGACTCAAAGTAGTGAAGTCCTGTATAAAAAAAGATTAGAAAACATTGTAGAAAAGACTATTGAAGTCATTGAAAGCAGCAAGCAACAGATTTTTGAGATCCTTGAAAAAGCAAAAGAGGAAGCTAGAAAGCTGGAAGCACAGTTGGAAGAACTTAAAGTTCAGGTGATAAACGTCATAAAAGAAGTGGAAATGTGTGAGAAAAAAGAAAAAAAATGTCGACTGAAATTGGCTTTGGTGAGCAAACAGTTTGGTCACCTCTCTGAGCAGGCAATAAAAGAAGCTTATGAGGAGGCAAAAGAGGCGCAGATAGAGTTGGCTCTAAAAAGGAGAGAAGAAAAGGAGCTTATAGAGAGGAGAAATGAACTAGAGAGGAAGCTTCTTGATACGAAAGCCATTATAGAAAAGGCTGAAAAGTTATCTTCCCAGATAAACATAGCTTTAAATTATTTGAATGGAGATTTGAAGGCGATGAACCTACAGCTGGAGCAACTCAAGGACAAGCAGGCTTTGAGCGTGAAGATCATTGAGGCCCAAGAGGAAGAAAGGAAAAGAATTGCAAGAGAGATTCACGATGGACCGGCTCAAGCAATGGCAAATGTTCTTTTAAAGTCAGAATTATGTGAAAAGTTAATCACAAAGGATGTGGAGCAGGCAAGGTTAGAACTCAAAAATTTAAAAGAAATTGTCCAGCAGTCTTTGAAGGAAGTCAGAAAGATAATCTACGATTTGAGACCTTCTGCATTGGACGATTTAGGCCTTGTACCCGCTTTGTCCAGGTACATAAAGAATTTTGAAGAAGAGACCGGGATACATGTTGATTTTACTGTGCTTTCAGATTACCAGAGGTTGAGTCCAGAGATTGAGGTCACATGTTTTCGCGTGGTGCAGGAAGCCCTCACAAATATAAAAAAGCATTCCAGGGCAAAGACTGCTTCAATTAAGTTTGAGTTTGGGATGAAATTTGTAAGCATAATCATAAAAGACGATGGGATAGGATTTGACAAAGAAAAGATAGGACAGGGATATGGCCTTATGGGGATGAGGGAGAGGGTGGAAATTTTGAATGGAAAGTTTGAGATAAGCAGTTTCAAAGGCAAAGGGACTCAAATTTACATTTCCATTCCTGTAAGGGGTGTTGAGGATGATTCGGTTGCTAGTGGCTGATGACCACGCTCTCATAAGAAAAGGACTTGTCCAGCTGATAGAACTTGAGAAGGATATAAGAGTGATATCCCAAGCTTCAAATGGTGAGGAAGCTTACAGGCTTGCTAAAGAACTTTCTCCTGACATAATTTTGATGGACATAAATATGCCTGTAATGAATGGCATAACAGCAGCGAAAAAATTGAAGGCAGAAAAACATCCCAGCAAAATACTGTTTTTGACTATTTACAATGACAAAGAATACTTGGTTGAGGCTTTGAAGTTAGGAGTGGAAGGTTACATATTAAAGGATGCTGAGTATGATGACCTTATAAAGGCTGTCCGCACAATTTACAGTGGTGGAGTGTACATTCATCCTTCTCTCATGCAAGAGATAGAGGATTCGAATGAGGAATTATTAAGAAAAGAACTTACTCCCCGCGAGATAGAAATACTCAAGTTGCTCTCTCAAGGATACAGCAATAAAGAGATCGCACAGAAACTATTTTTAAGCGAAAAAACTGTGAAAAATCACGTCTACAATATTTTCCGCAAACTGGGTGTCAAGGACAGAACGCAGGCTGCAATTTATATGCTCAAAAATCAGACGATTTTACAGAGTTAATCCTTTACAAGGCTAAATTTGACTTTTATTCAAAAAGGGAATAATATTATAGATGGATGTTTCAATATTAAAAGCAGCGGGGGGTAATGTAATTGGAAGAAAAAGATCTGAAGGAAATTGAAAAGAGACTGGGGTATAAAAATGTGGATGCATGGACTAAAATTTCCAGTGAGGAGAGGGAAAAAGTATTTGAGTTTGCAGAAGGCTATAAAGAATTTATGGCAGAGTGCAAAACTGAAAGGGAAACAGCGGAGAAGATAATTAAAATTGCGGAAGAACACGGCTTTATTGACATTGAAAAAGCTACAAATTTGAAACCAGGCAGCAAAGTGTACTACAACAACAAAGGGAAATCAGTAGTCTTAGCTGTAATTGGGAAAGAGTCCATGCAAAAGGGTATTAAAGCCGTAGCCTCCCACATAGATTCTCCTCGAATAGATTTAAAGCCCAATCCTCTGTATGAAGAAGGCGGATTAGCGCTTTTTAAAACCCACTACTACGGAGGCATTAAGAAATATCAATGGGTTACAATACCTCTGGCGCTTCACGGCGTAATTGTAAAGTCAAACGGAGAAAAGATAAATATAGTGGTGGGGGAAGACGAGAACGACCCTGTACTTTACATAACTGATTTACTGCCCCATTTAGGGAAAGACCAAATGGAAAAGAAAGCGTCGGAAGTGGTGACAGGGGAAGCTTTAAATGCAGTAGTGGGAAGTATACCGCTGTCTGAGGAAGTAAGTGTAAAACCGAGTATACTCAAATATTTAAATGAGAAGTACGGCATAGTAGAAGAAGATTTATTAAGCGCTGAATTAGAACTAGTTCCCGCTTACAAACCAAGAGATGTAGGTTTTGACAGAAGTATGATTGCAGCTTACGGGCAGGATGACAGAGTCTCTGCTTACACTTCCCTGAAAGCTATCCTGGAGATAGGAGTTCCTGAAAGGACTGCTGTTGCTATATTTGCAGATAAAGAAGAAGTAGGAAGCATGGGAAATACAGGTTTGCAGTCAAGGTTTTTTGAAAACGCCATTGCAGAAATCCTTGAAAAATATGAGGGCAGTACTGATATAAAACTAAGGAGACTTATGGCAAACTCTGAAATGCTCTCTGCAGATGTAAATGCTGCTTTTGACCCGACGTATGCTGAAGTGAGTGAAAAACAAAACACAGCTTATTTTGGTAAGGGTGTATGCATAACAAAATACACTGGGGTGAGAGGAAAAGCTGGATCCAATGATGCAAATGCAGAGTTTGTGGGGAAAGTTAGAAGGCTTTTCAATGAAAATGGAGTAATCTGGCAGATGGGAGAACTAGGGAAGGTTGACATGGGAGGCGGCGGCACTGTAGCTCAATATGCAGCTAATTACGGGATGGAAGTGTTGGACTGCGGCGTGGCTCTTTTGAGCATGCACGCGCCTTATGAATTGTCTTCCAAAGTGGATGTGTACATGGCTTACAAAGCCTATAAAGTTTTCATGGAAAAAGATTAATCCGGGAAGTTCCCGGATTAATCTTTTATAAAAAGTTCCACTACTATTATTCCATTTCCTTGTTTATTTTTTACTATTCCGACTCCAATTTTATTGTAATAAGGATTTAATATATTCGCCCTGTGCCCTTCTGAATTCATCAAAGAATAGTGAGCTTTTATCACGTTAGAATCTACTGCTATGTTTTCACCTGCCATATAATAATTTATTCCAAATTTTTTGAGCATGTCAAAAGGAGAGCCGTAATTTGGAGAAATGTGAGAAAAGTAGTCGTTGTCCCGCATGTCTTCAGCTTTTAGTCTAGCAACTTTGCACAGATTTTCATCTACCTGTAATGGCAAGAGGTTGTTTTTTTTTCTTTCTTTATTCACCAGTTCTACTAAAGTTTTTTCCTCCTGTGAAAGTACTGCACTTGTTTGAATTTGTGAAGTGTTACTTGGATTCGCTGTATTACTATTTATGATACTGGAGGAAGGTGTGTATGAAGCTATTTTTTTGTTTAAGGAGACAGGCTGTCTTACTGTTATAAGAGCAGAAGGTCTTATTAAATTGTTTTTTGAAAAATAGCCATAAGAGTAAAAGATTGAAGCGTCAGCAGAATTAAAAGAAAAAAGTGAAATTGCTGCTAAAACTAGTGCTATTGTTGATTTTGTTTTCATGTACACCACCTCAAATCAATATATTCTACAGAAAGCTGTAAATTCCTTCAAGTAATTTATGGACATGAAGGAACATTGTATCAACTGAGGGAGGTGTAGAATATACTGGTTCTGAGGTGGTATGTGTGAAATACGGGTTGATCGTGTTTTATTCCTATCAGCATGGGCTTATGGCAGAGAGAGTATTAAAAAGGCACAATATTGCTGTAGAATTTGTTCCTACGCCAAGAAGCATTTCAGAAGGGTGCAGTCATTCTCTCAAATTTGGGCTTGAGTCTTTAAAAGTGGTGCAAAATTTATTACAGAGAATTAATGTTCCATACAAGGGAATATACGAAGTGGAAAAAATACCGGCGGGGTATAAAATAGTAAAAGTGGTTTAGTCCTCTTCTTTTATGAAGAGGCTTTTTATTTTTTGAAATGTAGTGGCATTTTTAATGCTTTCTAGCTTGGAGTTTAAAATTAGTACTTGATTCTGTAAGTCCTTTATCTGCCTTTTTAGGTTTTCATTTTCTCTCATCAATCTGTTTACCATTGTATTGTAATTGTCTGCTTTAAGAGATATCTTTGCTTTTTCCTCATTTGCTTGCTTTAAAAGCTCCTGAAGTTCAAAGATGTTTTTGTTTTTCATTGCAATTTCGGCATTTTTTCTGTTTAATTCTTCTTCCAAAAAAGACTTTTCCTCTTTCAAAGTCTGTAACTTTTTGATTAAGAGATTTAAGTACTCTTGGACTTCTTTTATGTAAAAGGTGAAATAAGTGCTTTTTTCTTCTGGTTCCTTCCTAGGTTTGTATTCCAGTGGTATTATTTCTCCTTTTTTGCTTAGGAAAATGTAATTAGATTGTAAATTCCCTAAGGGAGCTCTCAGTTTAAAAAATTCTACTTCTTGGAGTGAGAAAGGAAGTTTAAAGGGTTTGGACCAGCTATTTCCACTGTCGGAGGATATGGTTGCAAAAAGGCTGTCTTTTTGTATGTAGCTTCCCCACAGGTTGTTATCTATAACAGAAAGGTGCAAATTTTTAATTTCGGTGGAGTAGGCTAAGGTAGTGGCAGCGGTCCAGTTTCCTTTTGGCCAGCTGCCTGGAGTTTTTTTCTTATACTTTATCTCTTGAATTATGTCCTCTTCTATCCAAAGGGTGTGTATGTTTTTCTGAGAGTCTACCGAAATAGCAGGTGAGAAGATTTTTTCTGATTCGGAAATTAAAAATTTTGGTGACCAGGAATCTTGCGTGTAGAAAAGGTAGTAAAGTTGTGTTTTATTTTTCTCAACTGTTGTATAAAGAAGATGAACATTTCTTTCATCTTCTAAAAATACTTCATAGAAAGGGAAGAGTAAAGGGCCTTTAATTAAAGCGATGTTTTTGCCACTCCAGTTTTTATCCCATTTTTGATGAATTAAAAGCATTTCTCGAGGTTTGCTTATACTGCTTAAGGTGTAAAAAAGGTGTACCACCTTGTTTTTTATTAATAGGGTAAAATTATCAAGATGCGTATTTTTATCAGGGTAAGAGTAAAGAACTTTTTTATGCCATCCCCTTTCTGAAAGAATTAATAAAACTAATTCTCCTTCTGAATTTTGGTATATCAAATTTAGTTTTCCTTCATCATCAAAACAGGCATCAAAATCGCTTTCACAGTCAGAAACTATGACTTCCTCCGCCTCTTTACCTTCACTTATTTTTTTAAGAGCTATCTTTTTGTCTTCTAAATAAAGGTATTTAAAAAAATCTCCTTTTTCGATGAGTATATTTGCCATTTTCAAGCCCCCTTTCGCTAAAATATATGCAAATAAGTTGCGATATAGAATTGTTAAACTATTAACATGACTTTTAAAAAGGATTTTTAGCAAAAATGTAGAAATAATATATAATATAAAGTAGCTTTGATGCAATAAGAAAAAAGGAGGAGTATAATCATGAATTACGATGTGATAGTCGTAGGAGGAGGACCTGGAGGTTATACTGCAGCCATTAGATTAAGTGAATTGGGTAAAAAAGTAGCTTTGATAGAAGAAGATTCTCTGGGAGGTACATGCCTTAATAGAGGGTGTATTCCTACAAAGGTTTATGCTCACGCTGCAGAACTTGTAAGTAGCATAAAAGAAGCAAAAGACTTTGGAATAACTGCAGAGTACACTTTAGATATTGCCAAGCTTCGCCAGAAAAAAGAGCGGGTAGTAAAGAGATTAGTAGGTGGGGTAGGTTATTTGATGAACTTACACCACATTGATGTCATAAATGGAAAGGGAACGTTTATTGATAAAAATACTGTTGAAGTAAATGGAGCAAAGTACACTGCAGAGAATTTTATAATTGCTACTGGTTCAAAGGTATTTCTGCCCCCTATAGAAGGAATTGACTTAGAAGGCGTCATGACAAGCGATAAAGCTTTGGAATTAGAAAAAATTCCTGAAAAAATAGTGATAATTGGAGCAGGAATTATTGGACTTGAATTTGCAAATATTTATGCTTCTTTGGGGAGCAAAGTAATTATGATAGAGATGCTTCCTCAGCTTTTACCAATGCTTGATAGAGATGTAGTTGGAGTGATGGAAAAAGCATTGAAAAAGCAAAAGATAGAGCTTCATCTAAATAGTAAAGTAGAAAAAATAGAAAGAGGTCTGAGAGTAATTTATACAGAAAACGGTAATCAAGAGAGTGTCGAATGTGATGCTGTTTTGGTTGCGGTAGGAAGAGTGCCTAATGTAAACGGGGTCGATGCTTTAAACCTCGAGATGAACGGAAGAGGAATAAAAGTGGATTCCCATATGAGGACAAGCATAGAAAATATATACGCTATTGGAGATGTTACAGCAAGTCTACAACTGGCACATGTGGCTTCTTATCAGGGAATTGTAGCTGCTCACAACATAGCAGGGGAAGAAAAAGAAGCGGATCTGACGGCGGTACCTAACTGCCTTTATACAAATCCAGAGGTTGCTTGGGTTGGTCTTAATGAATCACAGGCAAGAGAAAAGTATGGAGAAGTGAAAATAGGCACTTTCCCGTATACGGCTTTGGGAAGGGCTATGACTATGGGAGAAAGCGATGGGTTTGTGAAAATAATCGCAGAAGGAAAATATGGAAGAGTAGTCGGTATGGAGATAATAGGGGCTGGTGCTACAGAGATAATACATGAAGGGGTATTGGCCATAAAAGAGGAGTTTACGCTGGAGGAATTGGCAGATAGCATACATGCTCATCCTACACTTTCTGAGAGTATAAAAGAGGCTGCAGAGGATGCTTTAGGGATGCCAATAAACAAAGGTTAAAATAGGGGGAATTGTTTTGAGGAGAGGAGAAGTATTAAAATTAGGTGTGGTTCCTTATCTTGAAGGGAAAGAGATACAGCTTAAGGCTTTTGAAAAAGTTAAAAAGGAAGAAACAGACGGTATTTTGATATTACTTCAGCATAAGCCAGTATACACCATAGGTGTTTCAGGTGGATATGATGAAGACATACTGGTCCCCATTGATTACATAAAAGAAAAGGCAGAGCTTTACAAAGTAGAAAGGGGAGGAAAAATAACTTTTCACGGGCCTGGACAGGTGGTAGCCTATCCCATTTTTAACCTGGCAAAATGGCAGAAAGATGTTCACCTTTTTGTTCATAATTTAGAAGAAGCTGTAATAAGGCTTCTGAGGGAATATGGGATTATCGCCGGACGCAAGGAAAAGTACACGGGTGTGTGGGTTGGAGATGAAAAGATATGCGCAATAGGCATTGCGGTTAAAAGGTGGATAACTTGGCACGGTATAGCGCTCAATGTTAACACTGACCTGTCTTACTTTGGCCTTATTAACGCTTGTGGAATTACAGAGTTTGGTGTCACTTCCATGAAAAAGCTTGGAATAGAAGTTGAAATAGAAGAAGTGATGGACAGACTTGTGGACAAGTTTGAAGAGGTGTTCGAAATAAAATTTGAAGAGATTGATTTAACTAGATTGGCGGTGGTTGACAGTGCGAAAGCCTGAATGGCTTAAAGTGAGAATTTTAAGTGAGGATTTAAACAGGATGGAAGCTTTTTTGAAAAATATGGCCTTAAATACCGTATGTCAAAGTGCAAACTGCCCAAACATGGGGGAGTGCTTTGCAAGGAGAACAGCAACTTTTATGATAATGGGCAACATATGTACTAGAAACTGCAGATTTTGTGCAGTGGAAAAAGGGCATCCTCAGCCCCTTGATGAGGAAGAGCCGAGAAGAGTGGCGGAAGCAGCTAGAAGGTTGGGGTTAAGGCATGTGGTAGTTACGTCTGTTACAAGGGATGATTTGCCAGACGGTGGGGCTTCACATTTTGCGAAGACAATATATGAGCTAAAAAAGCTGCCAGGAGTCACTGTTGAAGTGCTTGTGCCTGATTTTATGGGAAATGAAGAGGCAATCAGGACTGTTGTGGAAGCAAAACCTGATGTAATAAATCACAATGTAGAGACGGTTCCGAGGCTTTACTCAAGAGTGAGGCCAAAAGCGGATTACATTAGGTCTTTAAACCTCCTTAAAAAGGTCAAAGAGCTGGACCCTCTAATACTTACTAAATCAGGGATTATGGTGGGACTGGGCGAAACAGAAGAGGAAGTAATAGAAGTTATGAAGGATTTAAGAGATATTGATTGCGATATGATGACCATAGGACAGTATCTAAGACCTTCTCATAAGCACATAGAAGTAGCTGAATATGTAACCCCTGAACAGTTTAAAAGATATGAAGAGATAGGCTACAAATTAGGATTTAAGCATGTAGCTTCTGGGCCGTTGGTTAGAAGTTCTTATCATGCTGATGTGGGTTTGAGTTTAGCAAGAGGATGAGTTATTTGTGGTAAAGAAAAAGCAGCTTTCAAAATGGGCTTTTAATGAAGGATGCTTTTTTTGTAAAAAGGGGGATTTGAATGAAGGATTTTATTTCCTTTATGGAAAAGGCGTGGTGGAGATACATTACAGAAGGTATATTGGAGGAAGGGATTAGGGAAGAAATAAAAGAGTCTTGGAAGTTATGCAGAGAATATGGAGTGGACCCTTTTGGAGGGGTGGGAGAGATATTAGATGAAAAAAGTATGAAAGTAAGATTAAAAGAAAATGAAGAGTTGATCTCTGTTGCCCATCCTATAATGGAGGATATATACCGACAAGTAACAGGGTCTGGGTTTTTACTTGTGCTGGTAGATAAGGATGGATACTTAATAGATAGAATAGGTGATGAAAACATAATGGAAGAGACACGCAAACTTAATTTTGTGGAAGGAGCTTTGTGGACAGAGGAAGCAGTGGGAACCAATGCTATTGCTCTTGCCTTAAGGCTTGATAGGCCAATTCAATTGGTAGGAGCTGAGCACTACTGTATAACTCATCACATGGCTACATGTTCTGCTGCTCCTATCCATGACGAGAAGGGAAACGTTATTGGATGCCTTGATATGACTGGTTTGAAAGAAGAGGCTCATCCGCATAATTTGGGTGTTGTCCTGGCAGGTGCCTATGCAATTGAAAAACAGTTAGCTTTAATGAGGTCACATAAGCTCATAGATGCAACGTTTGATTCAATACATGAAGGAATGTTAATACTTGACCACAATTTCGTGGTTCAGCGAGTAAATGAGATAGCTTTAAGGATTTTAAACATAGCCCCCAAAGAAATTATAGGTAGGCACATCCAATCTTTTGTAGATTTTGATATCATTAAAGAAGTATTAAATCAGTCAGAACCTTATTACGATGTGGAAGGGGCTTTTTATAGCAAAGGGAGGAAAATACCTTGCAGAATAAACGCGGTTCCTGTAATGGCTAATAGAAAGACAATAGGAACTGTTATAACTTTTAGAGAAGAAAGGTATGTAAGAAATGTTGTAAATAAATTGGCAGGATTTAGGGCTTATTACACTTTTGAAGATATAGTTACACAGGATGACAAAATGAAAAAGGTTATAGAGACGGCTAAAAAAGCGGCTAAAAGTGATTGCAGTATCCTAATTGAAGGAGAAAGTGGGACAGGTAAAGAGCTTTTTGCACAGGCTATTCACAATTACAGCAAACGCGCTAAAGGACCTTTTGTTGCAGTGAATTGTGCTTCAATTCCTAGAGAATTGGTTGAAAGTGAACTTTTTGGATACGAGAAAGGAGCATTTACGGGAGCGAACAAGGAAGGGAAACCAGGCAAATTTGAGCTTGCAGACAATGGAACTATTTTTCTTGATGAAATAGGAGAATTGCCTTATGAAGTGCAGTCTAAACTTTTAAGAGTTCTTGACAATCATAGGATAGTAAGAGTTGGCGGTACAGAGGAGAAAAAATTAAACGTGCGAGTGATTGCGGCAACTAATAGAAATTTAAGTGAAGAAGTAGAAAAGAAAAATTTTCGAAATGATTTGTATTACAGGATAAACGTAATAAAAATCAATATTCCTCCTTTAAGGGAAAGAAAAGGGGATATTGAACTTCTTGCAAAAGTTTTTGTAGACAGGCTGAATAAGTACAATAACGAGCAGAAGGTTTTGAGTGAGTCTTTTATCAAGCGATTAAAAGATTATCATTGGCCTGGAAATGTTAGAGAATTGCAGAATGCCATTAACAGAGCCTATTACCTGGCAGAAGGCGAAATAATCACTGAAGATTATTTTCCCGAGAATATAGAGAGAAAAAATTGTGAGGAAGACATAAATGTGACTGCAGTACTTCCTTTTGATGTTATTGAGGAGAAGAATATAAAAGAAGCATTAAGGCTTGCAAAGGGCGACGTTGTCAAAGCGGCTAAGATGCTAAATTTAAGCAGAGCGACTATTTACAGAAAAATAAAGAAATACAAAGTAAATTTGAAAGAACTTTCATCTCTAGTTGAGACAAAATAGTTTAAGTCTCAAAATGAGACGCAATATATGTCTCATTTTGAGACTGTTACTTTTATGTCCCCTAGGATTATGGGGGTTTTTATTTTGGCATAAAACTTGCATAAATACTGAGTATGAGGCAAAAACTACTTAAGTAAAAATGGAGGTGATATTTATTAAAAGATATGTAGTGGAGTTTGGATATGGAGTAGATTTACATGGACAGGATGTCAATAAAGCTGCTCAAAAAGCAGTAAAGGATGCTATATCTCATAAGGCATGGTCATTTAATAG